>VSKW01002461.1_pt1 | contig 26890 bp, 22 predicted proteins | sample 4798611 | NCBI WGS metagenome assembly VSKW01 (sample SAMN12179536, study PRJNA552185) | sponge metagenome | biome: deep-sea hydrothermal plumes; feature: spots directly above weak diffusing fluid; material: sea water; isolation source: sponge from the Crane site of a hydrothermal vent ...
ACGATGCTCGTCCACTCGAAATTTTGCTTGGCGAGAGGCAACATCTCTAGGCACTAAGTTACCAAAGCTTGGGTAAATTCTTTCTAAATAATAATCCCTTTCTTCTTCTGGAATAGTATGTCCTTGCCGTGTTTCATTGCTATTTTTAGGAACCCATACTCTTCCGTCGTTGCGTAAAGATTCTGACATTAAAGTTAATTTAGATTGGTGGTCGCCAGAAACAGGAATACAGGTGGGGTGAATTTGCGTAAAACAAGGGTTAGCAAAACTCGCTCCCTTTTGGTGACATCGCCAAGCGGCCGTAGCATTGGAGTTTTGTGCATTGGTAGAAAGGTGAAATACATTTCCATACCCACCCGTAGCTAATAAAACGGCATGCCCACTATAAGATTCTACCTCGCCATTAATTAAATTGCGAACCACAATTCCTCGAGCTTGTTCTTTAATAGTTACCAGCTCTAACATTTCTCGGCGTGTAAATAATTCTACATTTTTTAAATCCACCTGCTTCATTAATGCAGAGTAAGCGCCTAATAATAACTGTTGTCCTGTTTGTCCTTTGGCATAAAAAGTTCTAGAAACTTGCGCCCCTCCAAAAGAACGATTGCTTAATGTTCCCCCGTACTCTCTGGCAAATGGAACGCCTTGAGCTACACATTGGTCAATAATAGAATTAGAAACTTGCGCTAGCCGATAAACATTGGCTTCGCGAGCGCGAAAATCTCCTCCTTTAATAGTGTCGTAAAATAAACGATCTACAGAGTCGCCGTCGTTGGGATAATTTTTTGCAGCATTAATTCCGCCTTGTGCCGCAATGGAATGCGCTCTTCTGGGGGAGTCTTGAATGCAAAATATTTTTACCTTGTAGCCCATTTCTGCTAAAGAGGCCGCTGCAGAAGCGCCTGCTAAACCCGTGCCTACTACTAAGATTTCAAACTTTCTTTTATTAGAGGGGTTTACTAGCTTAATATCAAACTTATGCTTTTCCCATTTGTCTTCTAAATTTCCAGAGGGAATATTTGAATTTATTTTCATACCAAGCTCCTAACTTACGAAAATTGAACAAACATAAAAATTACCTGTGCAAAAAAACTAAAGCTAACAAAAACAGAAAAGGTCCAACTTAAAATATTTAACAAAGTTTCGGGATGATAAATGCCAAAAGTTTTTAAAGAGGCCTGTAAACCATGGGCAAGGTGAAAGCCTAAGACTCCAATGCTTAACATATAAAAAATCATAATTATGGGTTCTTTTAAAAAAGAGCCCACAAGAGCAAAAAGATTGTCCATTTCTAAGCCAGAGTATGTTACGTGAATCTCTTCTCCAAAACGCAAAGTCACTAAGTGACCAACAATAAATACTAATACAATTATTCCTTGCCAAAACAAACTACTGCGCAAAAGAGAAGTTCCTCTTTTGCCTCTTGGCGTTTTTGCATACTGGCCACCTTTGGCTTTTTTATTATAAATACTAACTACAATGGCCAATATTAAATGCGTTAAAAAAACAACAAGCAAGCCCATCTCTATAATTGGAAAAATAGACATGCTAGTTAAAGAGTGGCTATAAGAATTATAGGCCTCTGGACCAAAAAATATTAAGTAGTTTCCCAAAGCGTGGGTAAACATAAACCCGCATAATGCCAAGCCAGCTACTCCCATTAATTGCTTTCGACCAATACTGGAAAAAAAATAAGACATTATTTTTGACATAGCAAAACTCAAACTAGTGTTAACTTTTTAATTATTCTATGGCCTTGATTTTCACCATACAATTTCTTATATATTGTATTGATATATAAATAATGACAAGCATAAATAGTAAGATTATTATTAAACCCTCTTTGTTAAGTGAAAAATAAACTAACTAGTAGTGAGGAATGTATGAAAATCACCGTTTGCATTAAGCAAGTTCCTGATACAGAAGCCAAACTGGAAATCAATAACGCCTCTACCAATATTGACGCAACAAATATTAAGTGGAGCATTAACCCTTACGATGAATTTGCCATTGAAGAAGCTTTGCAAATTAAAGCTTCCACCCAGGCCAGCGTAGAGGTTATTAGTGTAGGCCCAAAGTCTAGAGTAACTGATGCTCTTAGAACTGCGCTAGCCATGGGCGCAGATACTGCAATTTGCGTGGATACTCCAGAGGATATGTTTTTAAATAGTTCTATGGTGGCCCAAGCTATTGCGGCGGTTTTACAAAAAAAAGATTTACCCGATTTAATCTTTACAGGAAAGTTGGGCATTGATTATAATTTTGGCTTAATGCTTTTTCGGCTAGGACAAGAGCTAAATATGCCTGTGCTTTCGGGAGTCAGCCAGCTAGAGCTAAAAGACAAAACACTTAAAGCCACTAAAAAAATAGATGGAGGGGTAAAGCAAGAGTACTCGCTTAATTTGCCGGCTATTATTGGTGCAGACAAAGGTTTAAATACTCCTAGATACCCTAACCTTCCAGGAATAATGAAAGCAAAAAGAAAACCCATTGAAGAAGTTTCTTGGGAAGGCTTAAACATTTCTGACAACTTTTCATTTACTAATTACAATCTGCCCGGCGAGAGACCTAGTGTGGATATGTTAACAGGAACCGAAGAGGAACAAGTGAATCAGTTAATTACAAAATTAAAAGAACAAAAAGCTTTATAAGGTAGTAACTTTAAAAAAGGAAAACAATGAAAGCATTAATTTGTGTCGAAGTATTTGGTAATACGATTAAAAAATCTAGCTTAGAAAGCATTGCCCTGTCTCAAAAATTACAGTGTACAAACATGGCTTTTTTAATGGGTGTGAACACCCCCGAGCTTACGGCAGAGCTAAAACAATACGGCTTTACCCATGTGTTTTGTTCGGAAAAAGCGGAAGACTACGCCCCCGAGGCCATTTCTTTGTTATTAAAACAAGCTATTGCCCAGTCACAAGCTTCTATTCTTTTTTCTAATAATTCTTTATTTAGCCAAGATATGTTTTTTAGAGTGCCCGCCTCGTCCTTGCAAATAACTAGCGATGTTATTGGTGTGGAAAAAAAAGACGATCAAATTATTACCACGCAATCTTTATTTTCTGGAAAGTGTACAGCGCAACTTTGCTTTTCCACCAATCCCATTCCTTTAGCTATACTGTTAAGGGCTAATCAATTTGAAGTGCAACCCCAACCAACAGAGAATATAAACATTACTGTTTTAGACTCCATCAACACAGCTAATAAAATACAATTGCTTTCTACCTCTCAAGCAACAAGCTCTACCAAAGATGTTACAGAGGCAAATATTGTTGTTTCGGGGGGAAGGGGGCTTAAAGAAGCTAGCAATTTTCAATTATTAAACAATTTAGCTGATGTGTTGGGCGCTAGCGTGGGCGCATCTCGAGCGGTAGTGGATGCGGGTTGGGTTTCTCATGATATGCAAGTGGGACAAACAGGAAAAACTGTTTCTCCAAAATTATATATTGCTTGTGGAATTTCGGGAGCCATTCAACACTTAGCGGGAATGAGCAGCAGTCAAATTATTGTGGCTATTAATACCGATGCCGATGCTCCTGTTTTTAAAAAATCCAACTATGGTCTAGTGGGCGATGCCTTAAGTATTGTTCCAAAATTAACAGAAGCTTTAAAAGCCCAGCTGTCTTAAAAGAAAACTTGCTCCTAGCCTGTCCTTAAGCAATAATACAGTAATTATATGTACAGGAGCAACACATGAAGATCATTTATTTTATTAGCGCAATAATACTACTAAGCTTTAACTCCAGTTTTGCAGCAACCTTAGCCCGTATTGCCAACAAAACAATTACCGAAACAGAGTTTAAACATAAATACAAACAAATAAAAAGCAGTAGCTTTAACCCTCCAACTCCAGGCGCGGTGCTAGAAGATTCTATTCGTTTTAGCATAGGCATACAGGAGGCCAACAAAGAAAATGTAAAAAATTCTCCTAAGTTTAAGCAAAGAATGGAGCAAGAGCTTTATAAATTCTATTTAGAAAAACATTTATCTAGATCTGTTCAAGCTATTAAAATTAAACCTAGTGCAATGAAAAGGTATTATTATCAATTTCCCGAAATACGCACTAGCCATATTTTAATATCTATTAAACCCAATGCTAATTTAAAACAAGTTCGCTTAGCTAAAAAAAGAGCTAAGCAAATTTATAATGATGTTAAAAAAAGTAAAAAGCCTTTTGCAGAGTTAGTTCATTTATATACCGATGATGCGGCTTCGAAAACCAGAAATGGCGACCTTGGGTATCAAACTAGAGTAACCCTAGTTCCTAATTATTATAACGCAGCTAAAAAATTAAAATTAAACAAAATTAGCGCTCCTATACAAACCCCTTATGGGCTTCATATTATTAAGTTAACGGGTATTAAAAAATATTCTCAAGCGAATAAACAATATTTAAAGGCTGCAGTTTTTGATATCCAACGAGCAAAAATTTTTAATGCTTTCTTTAAAAAATTAAAAAAACGCTACGCTATTAAAGTGAACAACAAATTATTGAAAAAAATAAAATAGTTTATGCTCCAAAGTATGTTTGATGCTTTAAAAAAAAACCTCGCTCTATCGGCGGGGTTTTTTTATGCTCTAGTTTTTAGCTGTTGCTTTTTAACAGCCTGTACTGGCTCTACTAAAAAAACTCAAAAAGACAGCGTGGTTGTTATACAAATAGAAAACCACAAACTTACTTTAAAACAACTTTTAAAAAAAAGCCAAAGCTTCCCCTCACAAATATTTAATCAAAAATACCAAAGCCAGCTTTCTGAGTTCACAAAAAAACGCATTATAAAGCAGTTTTTAGAAAACTACTTATTAAAAAAATGGGCTAAAGAAAAAAATATTGTTGTTACTAGCTCTAAAGTGCAAAAATATCTTAAAAAGCTAATGCGTGGTTACTCTGATAAAATTAGTTTTAAACAAAGTTTGTATGAAAATAATGTTTCAGAAAAACAACTCACTGCTTTTGTAAGATCTATGTTGTTGCGAAAAGAGTGGGTTAAGTTGCACAAAAAACTAGTTCGCATTAGTAAAAAAGATATTGCCTTGTTTTTAAATAAAAAAAAACGGCATTTAAAGCCTGTAAAAACCGTAGTTTTGCAACACCTTTTGTTAAAAACAGAAACAGATGCAGAAATTATTCGTTCTTTTTTAGTTAAAAATAAAATGAGTTTTTTTAATTTATATAATATCTTGCCTAAGTTTAATCCCATTTTGGCACAAAGAAAAATTAAAGTGCCTTACGGAGCTTCTTCGGTGTTTGACCCTGCGTTTAAAATGAAGGTTGGCGAAATTAGCCCTATAGTAAAAAGCTCTTGGGGTTGGCACATTTATAAGGTTTTAAAATTGCAAAAAAATAAAAAAGGCTTGTCTAAACCCTATTCCTTTATTAAAGCTATACTAATTGAAAAAAAAATAGATAACCTGTATCAAGATTGGATACAAAAACAGCTAAAAAACAAAACCCTTCTTGTTAATAAAGCTCTACTAAAGCAGTTATGAAATATTTTATACTAATACCTTTTTTGCTGGCTCTTGGCGCGTCTCCCCTAAAGGCTAAGCTTCTTAATAAAACGGTGGCTACCGTTAATCATAAAATGCTTTTTTTAAGCCAAATATCTCGCACAAAAACAGAAATAAAAAATAGCAACCTTCCCGACAGCTTAAGAGATATTTTATATAAAAATAAAAATTTATTAAAAAACAATAGGCTGTTGTTAGACTACCTAATTACTCGCCAACTACTTTTGAATAAAATTAAAAAACACAACTTAGCGGTAAGCCCTTCTGAGGTTAACAGTTATGTAGAAAAAATTCGCAGTAACTACAAGTTAACCATCAAACAATTTAAACACTTACTTAAAGAAAAAAAAATTGATTATAGCCAGTATAAAAAGTTTATAAAAATCAAATTAGAAATTAATCAATTTTTAAGACAGTTTATTTCTCCAAAAGTGCAGATTAGCCAAACAGAGGTACAAAATTATATTTTTAAAGCCGGCACCAAACTTCCTAAGCTTAAAGCACAGTATAATTTGCTACACGCTATAACAGAAAATAAAACCGCACCTAGTTCTGACTTTACCCCTTGGGTAAAATTAACCTATCCGCAAATGTCTCGAAAGCTTAGGTTGTTTGTAAAAAAACTAAAAAAACTAAAAAAACCACAAACTATAAAAATAGCTAACCAATATCACTTAGTGAAAATTCAAAGCATTACAAAAATTCCTGGCGAAAAATATAAAAGTATATTTAACAAAGCAAAGGCTCGCCTTTTTGATCGAAAATTTAAATTGGCTTTGCAAAGTTGGATTAAAAAAGAAAAGCGCGCTTCTAAAATTAAAATATTTTTATAATCCATGCTTATTAACTCAGATATTTATAGAGAATACGATATTCGAGGAGTTTATAACGAAGACTTTTCTGACGACTTTGCTTATAAACTAGCTCAAGCTTTTTCTACTTTTTGCATTAACACAAATCCTGATAAAAAATCTTGGGTTATAAGCTTGGGCCATGATGTGCGGCTTTCTAGCCCTAGCCTGTATAAAGAAATGTTGGCGGCTTTTAAACAAAGTAATGTTAGCGTGTACGAGCTGGGTCTTGTAACCTCTCCCATGAGTTATTTTTCTTCTTTTATTTTTCCTGAAGTAGATGCCACTCTTATGATTACGGCCAGTCATAACCCTAAAAACTATAATGGCTTTAAAATGTCCTTAAACTCTAAAAGTGTTTTTGGAACAGATATCCAAAAAATCAAAACCATAATTGATAATAATGCGCTTAAACAATCTTCACAAAAAGAATTATTTTTTATAAATAAACAAGAAGAACTTTATGAAAAATATATTGCAAGGTACGCCAAAGAATTTAAAAACTTAGCATCCATGCCTTTAGCTTTAGATTGTGGCAATGGTGTGGGCGCCTGTATAGCAGAAAAAATGTACCAAGCCGCAGGCCTTAGCCCCATTATGTTGTTTGATAAACTTGATGGAAATTTTCCTAACCACCACCCCGACCCCACCATTGAAAGCAACTTAAAAGATTTAAAAAAAGTGGTTTTAAAATCTAAACTTAAAATAGGCATAGCCCTTGACGGTGATGCAGACAGGCTTGGAGTATTAGACGAAAAAGGCAACTTAATTGCCGTAGATAAAATTTTATCTTTATTTAGTCAATTTGTTTTGAAGAAAAATAAGAATGCAAAAATTGTCGGTGATGTAAAATGTTCTAATATTTTGTACCAAAACATTAAGGCCTATGGCGGACAACCTATTATGTGGAAAACAGGACATAGTTTAATAAAAACAAAAATAGCAGACGAAAATTCTCCTTTTGGAGGTGAGTTTAGTGGGCACATTTTTTTTGCAGATAGAAATTATGGCTATGATGACGCCTTGTATGCTGGGTTGCGCCTAATAGAAATTATGACAGAAACTGGCCTAAGTATTACAGAGCTTTTAAAAGATTACCCAAACACTTATACCACGCCGGAACTTCGTATTGAAGTTCCTGTAAAAGACAAAAGCCTTTTAATGAAAAATATTATTGCCCACTATAAAACATCAAATACTTTTTCTACTAATTTTATTGATGGGGTAAGAATTGAAACTAAAGATTCTTGGGGTTTAATTAGGGCTTCTCATACTCAGTCGGTTATTGTTGTACGCTGCGAAGCCACAACTTCTGAAGGCTTAGAAAAAATGCTTAAAGAAATAGAGTCTCAAACAAAATTGCCAATCAAGGCCGAATTAAAGCAGTTGTTAAATGGCTAACTAACAAGCCGTTAACAAAAAAGGCCAAGTGTGTACTTGGCCTTTTTTTTATTGGAATACTTTACAATAAAAGTTTTAAATTTTTCCTATTAATTGGAAAGCAACTACTAAAGCATAAATCACTAAAGACTCAATAAGTACTAAAGAAATAATCATTGGTACAAACATGCTTTTTTGTGCTTCTGGGTTTCTAGCAATACCTTCCATCGCTGAAGCTCCCACTTTTCCTTGCGCAAAAGTACCGGCAAAGGCTGCCGTACCAATGGCCACAGCAGCTGCAATAGCATACATGCCCGCAGAACCATTAATCGCTCCCCCTTCATTAGCTAGTGCTGGAATTGAGGCAAATAGCGCAGACGAAAATAATAGTATTCTTTTCATAAAAGTTTCCTTGTTGTTGTTTAATTTACTCATAAGTTTATTAACTGATTTTAGTTTTTTTTCAAGCAGAAAATTATAAATTTAGTGGTCGTGAGAAGTCGCCATGGCCACATAAATTATGCTTAACATAGTAAATACAAAGGCCTGCATAAAGCAAACAAATGCTCCTAGTGCATAAAATAATACGGGTACTCCGTAGGGAAATAGATCTAAAAAAATAGACAAAACTGTGTGGTCTCCCAGCATATTTCCTTGTAACCGTAAACCCAAACTGAAGGGCCTTACAAGGTGTGAAATTAACTCTATAATTAACATCAATGGAGCCATCCAAACAACAGGCCCCATTAGCTGTTTTAAATAGCTAATGCCGTGTGCTTGAAAGCCATGGTAGTTATAAATAAAAAAAGAAAAAAAGCCTAAGGCTACTGTGGTATTGATATTATCTGTGGGAGGTAAAAATCCAGGAAATAATCCAAAAATATTGCTAATAAAAACATAAAAAAACAGGGCTGCAAACATAGGTACATAGCGAGTATTCCCCTTGCCCATAACAATCTCCACCAAAGAGGCAATAAAGTGCAACGCTCCTTCAAGAAGAGCCTTTAAAGAAATTGTACCCGAAGGAACAATTGCTTCCCTGCCTGTGCCCAACACCTTTTTTCCAAAAAAATAAAATGCAAAAGAAAAAAATAAAATTAAAACAGAGCTAGCTATATGAAGCTGGTCGTGTTTAATAAAATCTAGTAATTGAGCCCAGTGAAAATGTACCATGACAGACTTGTTATTACTTGATTTTTCAACTTCTCTCAAGTTTTAGCTACAGAGAAACAGGAATAACGCGCAGCCTTATTTTTTGTTAATCTTTTAATTGGTTTTGCCATTTTTTTACCAAAAAAACTAACTGAAAAATCCATACTATGAAAAATAACACTAACAAGGCCGCCGTAGCCTGTGGCTTGCCTTGGCTTTTTTCTAAATAGGCTCCTACATAAACAGCTATATAAACTAAAACTCCTAGTTCTGTAGCAAGGCTAACCCAAATAAATGCATTCATCTTTTACCTTCTTAGCTTAGGTTGGTTTTTAATGCGTTTTTTAACAATAGAAATGCGTCGCTCAACAAAGCGGGGAAAAGCATGATAGGCTTTTAATTCTTGTAATTCTTGTAAAATAAGTTGGTGCAGGGACAGCTGTTTATATGCAGCAATTAACCCCAAAGCCAGTTCTTGCTTTTTATATTCTAAATAAAAATTTATTTTTACTGCTTTATACAAATCAATAACTTTGTGCCATTGCCTTAACTCTAAAAATATTTTTATTTTTAACAGCTGTGCCGACAAAGACATTTTTTTATTTAACCCCTTCATATTTCTTAATTCTAATAATGCCTGTTTATATTTTTTGTTTTTAAAATAGCCCTTAGCTATTAAAATTTTATACTGGTTTTTTTTGTTTTCTTTAGCTGTTGCTATTAAATTAAACCATATTTGTATGGCTTTATTAACTTGTGCAGGTTTTTTAAAGTAAATACTGGCTAATTTTTCTTGATAAGCCGCTTGTTCATCCGTGCTTTCTGCGTGCTTTGCTAAATACAACAAATAAGGAGTGGCTTTTGAATAAAAAAGTTCTTTTTCTTTTAGTAAAAAAAGAATTTTTTTAGCAATATTGTTTGCTTGCTCTGTGTATTTTAACTTTTCAAAGTTTTTTTGATAATAACTTAAATTTTGTTTTTGAAATATGCACGAGCTTAATAGCAAACAAACAACAGTTAAACTATTTTTCATCACCGTGTTTTTCAAAAAGGTTTTCTTGTTCTAAAATAGTTAAGCCTGTAATTTTTTCTTCATTTTTTAAATTCATTAATCGAACTCCTTGAGAGGAGCGCCCGATAATAGAAATATTTTTTACCGAAGTTCTAATCGCTTGGCCTTGATTAGTGCTTAATAAAATTTGATCATCATCTTTAACCATTTTTATAGCTACAAGCGGCCCTGTTTTTTCTGTAACTTTATATGTGGTAATTCCTGTTCCCGCCCTTGATTGTAGGCGATACTCTGAAAGATTAGTGCGCTTACCATAGCCATTATTGCCTATTAACAATACTACGCTAGACTCGATATCGGTTACAATTTCTAACCCAATAACTTCATCGCCCGCTCGCAATCTAATTCCTCGAACTCCTTTTGCCGATCGGCCCATAGCTCTTACCTGATCTTCTTTAAAGTGAATAGACATTCCTTTTTTAGTAGCAATAAATAAGCTTTGGTTTTTGTTTAATATACAAACATCTTTTAAAGTGTCGCCCTCTTCAATACTAACTGCCTTTAATCCGCTTTTTCTTTGTTTTTCAAAAGCGCTTAGCTCTGTTTTTTTAATAACCCCTTTTGTGGTAAGCGTTAATAAAAATTTATCTTCTCCAAAACTGGTAATAGGCAAAATGGCTTGAACCTGTTCTTTATCTTCTAGCTTAATAATATTGCGAATAGACGACCCTTTTGCTGTTCTGCTACCCATAGGAAACTTATAGCCTTTTGTATAATAAACTTTTCCAAAGTTAGAAAACACTAAAAATAAAGTATGTGTGGTTGCCGAAAATAAGTGCGTTACAAAATCTTCTTCTCTGGTAGAGCCTTTAACTCCAACGCCGCCTCTTTTTTGTAAACGATACTCGTCAACAGACATTCGTTTAACAAAACCTTTTTTAGTTAATGCCACTACTATGTTTTCTTCTGTAATTAAATCTTCATCAACCATTTCTTCGCTTTCGTTTTGTTCTATTTTAGTTAAGCGAGGACTGTTAAACTTTTCTTTTATTTCTGTTAGCTCTTCTATAATAATTTTATAAATTTCTGAAACAGAACTTACTACTTTTTGTAAAAAGCTAACTTTTACATTTAATTCTTTAACTTCATTTTCAATTTTTTGTTTCTCTAAGCCTGTTAAGCGCTGTAGCTTCATTTCTAAAATGGCGTTAGCTTGCTTTAAAGAAAAGGCAAAGTCTTCTATTAATTTTTTACGGGCTACGCTGGCTTCAGAGGAGGCGCGAATAGTTTTAATAATAGCATCAATGCTATCTAAAGCTTTTAATAGCCCTTCTAAAATATGCAACCTTGCTCTTGCTTTTTTTAAATCAAAAATGCATCTTTTGTAAATAACATCTTTTCTGTGTTCAAGAAAAGAACTTATCATTTGTTTAAAAGTAAAAAGCTTTGGATTGCTTTCTGCATCTAAAGCCAAAAGAGAAATATGAAAACTATTTTGAAGTTGCGTAAATTTATAAAGTTGGTTTAAAACAACCTCTCCAGAAGCATTTCGTTTTAAAATAATAACAACACGAATTCCTTCTTTAGAAGACTCGTCTCTGATGTCTGTAATGTCCTCTATTTTTTTATCCCTTACTAGCTCTGCAATATTTTCTATTAATCGTGCTTTATTTACTTGATAAGGTAGCTCGGTTACAATGATTTGTTCTGTGGAACCTGTTTTTTCAAAGTGTGTAACTGATCTTAACTTAACACTTCCTTTTCCTGTTTTATAAGCAGAAACAATTCCTGAGCGGCCAGAAATAACAGCGGCTGTTGGAAAGTCTGGGCCTGGGCAAATTTCTAATAATTGTTCTACAGTAATGTCTTTGTTTTCTATAACCGCTAAACAAGAGTTAATTACCTCTATTAAATTATGTGGAGGAATATTTGTAGCCATACCTACGGCAATTCCAGAGCTTCCGTTAACTAATAAATTAGGAAATTTAGAAGGTAAAACAGTGGGTATTAATAAGGTGTCGTCATAGTTATATTCAAAAGGCACTGTCTCTTTTTCAATATCTTGTAAAAGCTCTGAGCTTAACTCTGTCATTCTTACTTCTGTATAACGATGTGCCGCTGGAGAGTCCCCATCGATAGACCCAAAGTTACCTTGCCCATCAATAAGAGGATAGCGTAAAGAAAAATCTTGAGCCATTCTTACAATAGAATCATAAACCGCCTTGTCTCCATGGGGGTGATACTTACCAATAACATCACCCACAACACGAGCGGATTTTTTATAGGGTTTATTAAAAAAATTATTTAAATGATACATAGAAAACAAAATTCTTCTATGTACTGGCTTTAATCCATCGCGAACATCTGGTAAAGCTCGTCCTACAATCACACTCATAGAGTATTGAAGATAGGCGTCCTTCATTTCTTTATTAATATCTACTAGGATAATATTTTTATCTGCCATTTGTGTTTCTCCAAAACTTTATCTAAATATTTAAACCTTTAACTAAAAATGCATTTTCTCGAATAAATTCACGCCTAGGTTCCACCTGCTCTCCCATTAACACACTAAAGGTTTCGTCAGCGCCAACAGCGTCGTCGATAGAAATTTTTACTAGTGTTCGGTTTTCTGGGTTTAAAGTGGTGTCCCATAATTGGTCAGGGTTCATTTCTCCCAAACCTTTATAGCGTTGCAAATATATGCCTTTTTTACCCTCTTTCATAACCGCATCATAAAATTCTACATAAGAGCTAAACTCCTCTTCAGTGTTGGCAGAAAATTCTACCTGTAACGGCAAGCTTGTCGTGGTTTTTAATGTTTCAGTAATTTTTCTTAATTCAATCCAATCTAAAGAGCTAATAAATTTTTGATCAAAGGTATTTTTTTTAGCAATGCCAAACTGATCGTAGCTAATAATAAGATCATTGCTTTTGTATTCGGTATTTTCTTTTATTTCTACTTTTAAGTTAGAAACATCGTTATCTTCAAATTCCGTTTTTTTGCTAACTTCTTTTTTTAAAGCTTCAAAACTGTTTAAAGTGTTTTCCTTGCTTTCTAAAATAGTTTTTAATGGCAATTGGCTTTGTAGAAAAAAGTTTAAAAATTTTACTTCATATTTAGAAGACAAAATACTTATTAACTTTTTAAATTTTTGAATATTTAAAATAAATTCATTTAAATCGTCTTTTCCCATTTCTTTTTTTAAATTTTTTATCTTTATTTTATCAACACTATTTTTAAATAAATATTCTGACAACTTTATTTCATCTTTTAAATAAGTTTCTGATTTGCTTTTTTTCACACGGTACAAAGGTGGTTGAGCAACATAAACATATCCGTGTTCAATTAATTCGGGGTATTGTCTATATAAAAAAGTTAGTAACAATGTTTTAATGTGCGACCCATCCACATCGGCATCGGTCATAATAATGATTTTATGGTACCGCAGTTTTGTTAAATCTTTATTCTCTTTTCCTATCCCCACTCCAAGAGCAGAAATAAGCATTCTTACTTCCTCGTTAGAAATCATTTTATCAAATCTGGCTTTTTCTACATTAATAATTTTACCCTTCAGCGGTAAAATAGCTTGTGTTTTTCTATCTCTCGCTTGTTTGGCAGAACCCCCTGCCGAATCTCCCTCCACCAAGTACAGTTCGCAAAGTGCGGGGTCTCTTTCTTGGCAGTCTGCCATTTTGCCAGGCAAAGAATTAGAATCTAAGGCCGATTTTCTACGAGTAAGCTCGCGAGCTTTTCTTGCTGCCATTCTGGCATTTGCAGAATCTACGCATTTGCCAATAATGGTTCTGCTAGAGTTTGGATTGGAGTCTAACCAGTCTTTTAGTTTATCGCCTAATAAACTTTCTACAGCAGCAACAACTTCTCGGTTTCCTAATTTGGTTTTTGTTTGCCCTTCAAACTGAGGGTCTATTACCTTTACGCTAATAATGGCGGTCAAACCTTCTCTAATATCCTCGCCCTCTAGTTTTACTTTAGAATCTTTACTAATTTTTTTTAAAATAGACGAGGAGTTTACTGTTCTTGTTAAGGCTTTTTTAAATCCTGATAAATGTGTTCCTCCCTCGGGAGTATTTACATTGTTGCAATAAGTATAAACCGATTCTGAGTAAGAATCTGTCCACTGCATAGCAATTTCTACCTCTATTGAATCTTTTTCTCCAGTAAAATAAATTACTTCGCTATGTAAACTTTTTTTACTTTGATTTAAGTGGTTAATAAAATCAATTAACCCGTTTTCGTATTTAAACACTTGTGTTTTTTTACTAACTTCGTCTTTTAAAATAATTTCTAGGCCAGCATTTAAAAAGGCCATTTCTCTAAATCGTTTTGATAAAATATTTAAATCAAAATTACAGTCAGAATCAAATATACTGGCGTCTGGTTTAAAAGAAATTTTTGTTCCTGTACTTTCAGTAGCTCCTAATTTTTCTACTTTAGATATGGGAACTCCTTTTTCATATTCTTGTTCCCAAACAAAATTATTTCGTTTTACTTCTACTTTTAAATAACTAGATAACGCGTTAACTACAGAAGCACCAACACCATGTAGCCCACCAGAAACTTTATAAGTATCGCTATTAAACTTTCCTCCGGCATGAAGAACAGTCATAACTACTTCTAAGCTCGACTTTCCTGTTTTATGTTGATCTACAGGAATACCACGGCCATTATCTTCTACGCTTATTGAACCATCAGCATTTAAACAAATTATAATTTTGCTGCAATGACCAGCTAAAGACTCATCCACAGAATTATCCACAATTTCTGTAACTAAATGATGAAACCCTCTGTTTGTGGTGTCACCAATATACATACCTGGTCGCTTTCTTACCGCCTCTAAACCTTCTAAAACCTGAATGGAGGAAGCGTCATAATTAGTACTCATAAAACCTCTATCTTTACTCTATTTTAAAAATTTTTCCTTTTTTACTAAACCCTTCCAAAAATTGAATATCCGTAGTTGTTAAAAAAATTTGAGTTTTTATGTTATTTAAAAAACGCATTAAGTATTGTCTAACTGTATAATCTAGCTCCGAATGAACATCATCTAATAATAAAATAGGGTAGCTTTTATTAACTTTATAATAGTACATCATTTGAGCGATTTTTAAAGATAAAATTAAGGTTTTTTGCTGCCCTTGAGAGCTGTAATAGCGTGAGTCTTTTCTGTTCATTAAAAAGCTAATTTCATGCTTATGAGGGCCTACTAAACTAGAACCATAGGCCCATTCTGCAGCCTCTTTTTCTTTTATTTGCTCTTTTAAAAAAGAAGCAATTTCTTCTTCTTTCCAAGACTGAACATTTTTAGAAGAAATACAGTAATTAAAGGCTACTTTAACATCTTTGTTATGATAAATAGCGCTAAAAGTGTCTTGAAAAAAATCGTGAAGATTGCTTAATAGCTTTAGCCGCAAAACGGTTAATTCTGTAGCCCACTTTATAAAAACTTCATCTAAGCTAGGCTTTAATAATTGAGCCTTATCTTGGCTAATTTTTTCTTTTTTGCTGTCAAAGAATAAAGCATTTCTTTGCTTTAAAATTTTTTTGAAGTTTGTATATACCTCATTATTTGATAAGGATATTGAACATAAAATTTCATCAATTAACTGCCTTTTAGTTTCGGCACTTCCTTTTACAGAAGATAAGCTTTCTGGGTTAAAAACAATAGAGTTAATTATTTTAAATTTTTTAAAACTGCTTGGTTTATTGTGAATGAAATACTTTTTTTTATTATCTTGAAATAAAATTTTTAGCTCGGTTAATGTATCGTTATTAATGGTTGCTTTAATATTAGAATATGGCGCTTCTTCATTACTATTAATAAAACAACCTGGAGTAGTATTTCTAAAAGAAGAAGAGGAGCTTAGCAAATATAAGGATTCTAATAAATTAGTTTTCCCTTTTCCATTTAATCCAACAAAAATATTAATGCTTGGGTTAAATGTATAATTGGTTTTTTTAAAATTTCTAAAGTAAGTTAAATCTATATTTTCAATAAACATAAAGTTTAAATTCGCATAGGCATAATTACATACTTAAACTTTGTATTTTTTATTGGTGTTAAAAGACCTGGGGAAATTTTATCTTTAACATAAAAAAGAATTTCTTCTTCTTTTATGGTACTTAAAGCTTCAATTAAAAATCTAGCATTAAACCCGGCGACAATATTATCCCCCGAGTATGCTATGGGGATTTCTTCTTCTGCATTGCCCATTTCTGCATTGTTTGCATTCATTTTTAAAGTGTCTTTATTAAACTCTATAGTAATGTTTTTTGATTTTTGATTAGACAGCAAAGAGACTCTTTTTAAAGCGGATAAAAAAACTTCTTTATTAATTGTAGCTTTTTGCTTTGTTTTTTTTGGTATAAATTTATTATAGTCGGGAAATTTACCATCTATTAAACGGATAATTAGTATAGTGTGATTTAAAGATACTACTATTTGTGCTTTTTCTATAGAAATTTTAAAATTCTCTATTTCTTTTTCTATATCAAATATTTTTTTTATTTCTGATAAACCTTTTTTTGGAACAATAATTCCTTCTAAATTTACTTGTTCTTTATTTTCATTTAAACTTTCTACTAAACTTAATCTATGCCCATCGGTAGATACCATAACATAGTCTTTAGATTTTTCTGTTTCTCTGTTAGAAAAAAATACACCGTTTAAATGGTATCTAGTTTCGTCATTAGAAATACTGTGAAAAGTTTTTTCTAACATTTCTAAAAAATTATTTTTAGAAAATTTTAAAGTATTCTTCATATTATATGATGGAAATATGGGGTACTTTTTAACATCCAATCCTACTAAATCAAAATTAGACTTATTTTGTTTTATTTTTAACCAATTATTAGTTTCATTTTTAGATAAAATAACCTCTTCATCAGGAAGCTCTTTAATAATTTCAAATAAATTTTTAGAGTTAACAACCGTTTTGCCTTCTTTTTCTATTTTACAAACAGTCTTATCAATTAAGCTAACTTCTAAATTAGTGGCATAAATAAAAAGAAAGCCCTCTTTTGCCTCTAACAAGACATTAGCTAAAATAGGCATGTGGTTCTTTCGTTCCACTATGCTTTGTACTTTATTTAATAACTTTAATATATTTTGTTTTTTTATACTTATTTTCATATTCTTGTTTTCTATTATATATATATATATTAATAGTAGTAGTAGTAGGCCTTTGTATATTCTGATTTTAGCGTTAAGTCATTAAAATTCTTTGGCTTTCCTTGTGTATTAAGTTGTTAATAAAAGCAGTTATACAAGCAAATAAATGGTGAAAACTATACACACATTTTTGTTAACAGGCTTTTCCACAGGCTTTCCCACAATTCACATTCACATACCTGTGAAATTCTGTATTTCCGTTTCTAAACTATTAAGATCTTTATTAAAACTAGCATCTTTTGTCATTTTATCTTCCACACGGCGGATAGCGTTAATGACCGTGGTATGGTCTTTTCCTCCAAAAGCCTTTCCGATGTCCATAAGAGAAATATTAAGGTACTTACGCATTAAAAACATAGCGGACTGACGCGCTGTTACAATATTTTTACTACGAGACTTAGACTTTAAATCCTTAATGTTTAATTTAAAGTAACTGGAACACATTTTTTGCACTTCTTCTATAGTCAGCTTTTCTTCACTAATATGATTAACTAAAGTTTTTTTAACAAAATCTAAGGTAATAGTACTAGAATCATTATAAGAGCTTTTTTTAAAATCAGAAAAAATTTTAATCTTATTTAAATTACCTTCTAATTCGCGAATAGAGCGTTTTGATATTTTTGCAATATATTCAATAATATTAGAGTGGAGGGAAATTTTATACTGTTCTGCTTTGTATCTTAAAATAGCAATTCGAGTTTCTAAATCAGGCATATGAATATCTGCCACCAAACCCCATTCTAAACGAGTACGAATCCTTTCTTCTAAACCATTAATATCTTTAGGCATTTTGTCACTTGCCACAACCACCTGTTGGTTATTTGCAAAAAAATGGTTTAAAATATTAAAAAACTCCTCTTGAATGCCTAATTTTTTTGCTAAAAACTGCACATCGTCTATTAGCAATATTTCCACACTTTCTCTGTATTTTTGACGAAAGCGATCCATTTGCTGATGTTTAATGGATTTTAAAAAATCATTTAAAAAGTTTTCGGCAGTGGTATATAAAATCTTTTTTTCTGGATAGTTTTCTCTAATATGATTGCCAACAGCATTTAAAAGGTGCGTTTTACCCATCCCTGTAGGGCCACAAATAAATAAAGGGTTATAGTTTGTAGTTCCTGGCTTTTGAGCTATGGCATAACAGGCGGCATGGGCAAATTCATTGTTTCTGCCCACTACAAACTTAGAAAAAACATAGTCTTTTTGTAACCCAATATAATTTTGACCAGGACTAGGTATTTTAACTGGCGAATTAACCTCAATGGCTTCGGGAATATTTTGATAAGTGTTTGTATTTTCTAGGTTATCATGATTTTTTATATGAATACTGACCTTAAAAGTATCAGGATAGCTTTTGCTAATTTCAGAAAAAATAATATCAATTAAGTTAGTATTAATCCAATCTTTGTGTAATTCAGAGGGCACAGACAAAGAAAACTCCACGGTTTTCTCGGCATCCTCTAAGACACCCATTAGCTCTGTGGTTTTAAACCACATAATTAACGGCGTATTGTCTTTATTTTTTTCTAAAATATTGGATTTTACTAAACTCCAAATCCCCGCACATTGTTGCTTTTTCAAAAAATATCCTAAAGATTAAATCATTTAATAATGTAAGTTTACTTGAGCTTATCTGGGTGTGAAAAATTTCTACCATAGGCAAGAAAAAAAAGCAATATCTTGACCAAATATTATTACTATGTTTTTATACGGTCTTGTTTGGAGCTTTCAGAAAAGCTGGAGAAAAAAATGAAACGCACATACCAACCTAGTAATTTAAGAAGAAAAAGAAAGCACGGTTTTCGCTCTAGAATGGAAACCGCTGCTGGCAAAGATGTAATTAATCGCCGTAGAGCAAAAGGGCGAAAAAGATTAGTTGTTGAAGCTGGTGGAAAGTAATAAAAGCAAACTAGTTACTTTAAAATTAAAAGAAGATTTTAGTAATTTAAAAAAAAACGGAAATACTTTTCGCCCAGCCAAATGGGTATTATTTAGCTATAAAAAAAACCCTTATACTTATTCACGATTTGCATGGACTACACCCTCTTATCTTGCTAAAGCTGTTATTCGCAATCGTTTAAAAAGATGGTGTCGTGTTATCTCTAGCGAATATAAAGACCTAAGCAACTATGATATAAACATTATATTTTTAAGACAAAAAAAAGATTTTTACAAAAAATTAAACTATGAAATATTTTCCTCTCAGCTTAAAAAAGCCTTACAACACATTCAAAAATAGCTTTACAACAAAGCTGTCCTGGATTTGTTCTTTTTTTATCTATTTTTATCGATGTTTTTTATCTCCTTATTTGGGAGGGGCCTGCCGATTTTACCCTAGCTGTTCTGAATATGCACAACAGGCCTTTAAAAAGCACACTGTTTTTGGAGCCCTTAAACTAACCTTTAAGCGGGTGTTTTCTTGTCACCCTTTTGGAAGATCGGGCTATGACCCAATACAAAAAGGCTGCTCTCATGAATGAAAAAAACACTTTTTTTGATTTTAAAACTATTTTTGCTATTGTTTTAGTTTCTGTAATTTGGTTTTTTTGGCAACAGCACTTAGTACAAAAATATCCAAAAAATTATAAAGCGCAAAAAATTAGCGCAGTAGAAAATAACAACAATACGAAAAAACAACAGCAATTATTGTCAGCAATTTCTAAAAAAGCAGAGCAAACAAAAAAGACCCATAAAAAAGCCTTTGCAAAAAAAGAGAAGCTATTTTTTGTGCAAACTCCTTTTTTATCCTTTGATATCTCCTCTAAGGGAATGGCTATAAAAAATGTAGTGTTAAAAAAGTATAAAGACCATAAGCAAAAAAACATTCGTCTTGGCGACGAAAAAAGCCAATTTTTTTCTAGCTTTTTATACGATGGCGAAGATTTACATTTTCACATTACGCCGATTAGCAAAAACCAGTGGAAAGGGGTTGCAAATACAAGCGGCACAAGGGTTGAAAAAGTATTTACAGTAAAGCCAGAGAGCTACTCTGTGGAGGTTAGCCTAAAGGTTAAAAGTTCAAACAAAGCCATTAGTTCGATTGGGCTATATACGAAAGAAACGCTAAGTAAAGAAGCCACAAAGCTTAGCAGCTTTAACGACACTAAAAAAATATTTATTTCTAATTTAAAAGAAAAAGAAAGATGGAGCTTTTCTGAAGAAACTTTATTAGAAGAAACACAAAACACTAATAAAACTATTTCGGGAATAAAAATGCTTTCTGTGGGTAGCCGTTACTTTACTTCAGTTTTTTTAGAAAAATCGGATTTATTATCTAATGTAAACTTTCAAATTTTAAAACAAGATAATGCGGCAAAAATAGTATACAGCTATATTATTCCCAACAACAAAAGAAATTTAGAGTTAAAATACCTAACTTACTTTGGCCCTAAATCTAACGCTATTTTTGCTAAAGTAGACCCTCAACTTTCTGACACCATTGATTTTGGTTTTTTTAACGGAACAGCCAGTTTTATTTTAAAACTGCTAGAGTGGATTTTTGGTTTTGTGCACAACTGGGGCTTGGCTATTATTTTACTAACCGTTTTAGTAAGGACGGTTTTACTTCCTATTAATATTTTATCTTTTAACAGCATGAAGTCTATGCAGTTGGTGCAACCTAAAATTAAAGCCTTAAGAGAAAAGTACAAAGACGATAAAGTGCGGTTAAACCAAGAAATGATGGCTTTAATGAAGAACCATAAAGTAAACCCTTTATCGGGCTGCTTACCCATGTTGTTACAAATGCCTATTTTTTTCGCTCTTTTTCAAGTTTTGGGAGAAAGCGTGGAGCTTTATCAATCCCCGTTTATTTTTTGGATTACAGACCTTAGCACAAAAGACCCTTTTTATTTGTTTCCCGTGCTTTCTGGATTAACTATTTTTTTACAACAAAAGCTGACACCAAGCAATTTAGAGCCGGCTCAAGCTAAAATTATGTTAATGATGCCTATTGTATTTACTTTTTTTATGTTTGGGTTACCTAGTGGTTTAACACTATATATGTTTGTAAATGCTGGGTTAGGGTTATTGCAGCAATATTATTTTGTAAAAGTAAAAGCATAAAAACACTATTATTATATAAAGGAGAAGACATGAGTTTTTTAGATCGTATTTTTAAAGGAAAAAAAAGAGGAGCTGTAGATTTAGTTGCAGACACCTTAGAGGGAATTATTGAAAAAGCCGACTTTCAGTTGTCTTTTGATATGGGCGAAAAAGACAATACTATTACTATTGATTTTTTTGGAGAAGATGAAAACTTGCTAACACAAAAAAACGGACAACTTTTAGATTCTTTGCAAATGTTTTTAATTCGAATTATTCAACATAAGCAATTTGAAGACAGATATTATGTTGTTGCTAATGTGGGCTCTTTTAGAGAAGACTTTGAAGCCAATTTAATGAAGCAAGCAGAAAAATTAAAAAAAGCGGTTTTAAGCAAGAATAAACCTGCCTACTTTGACCCTTTGTCTGCTAAAAACCGCAGATTAATTCATCAGTTTTTTTCTGAAGACAAAGAAGTGGAAGCTATTTCCATTGGAAACAGCGATTATAAAAAAATTAAATTAGTTATAAAAGGTTCTAAAAGACCAGACGCACGAAGACCAGACGCACGAAAAAATACAAAAAAGCCCTTTAATAAAAAAGAGCCTGTAGAAAACAGAGAAAACAGAGAAGATAAAGAAGATAAAGAAGAAGAGGTAAATTACAATACCTTAGAACATAATGTAGATTCTCAGTCGGAAGCAAACTATAATAAATAATTGCCGGAATATAAGCATTTATGTTTCGCAATGACGAAGATACTATTTGTGCACTGTCCACCTCCCCTGGTAGAGGTGCCATTGCAGTGCTTAGAGTTAGCGGCAACCAAAGTCTATCGGCGGTTACTCGTTTTTGTCCTTTTTTAAAAAATAGTAAAATTCAATCTCACCAAGTTTACTATGGTTTTTTTCAAGACTTTGAAAATGGAAAAAAAATTGATGAAGTACTAGTTACTTACTTTGAAAAAGGCCGGTCTTTTACCACAGAGCCAAGCGTAGAAATTTCTTGCCATGGCGGTTTGCAAAGCAGCTACCAAATTTTAAATTTACTAATTAGCAGCGGGCTTCGCTTAGCCGAGCCGGGAGAGTTTACCTACAGGGCTTTTTTAAACGGAAGAATCGACTTAACACAGGCCGAAGGCATTTTGTCACTAATTGAAAGCCAAAATAAAACCATGGCCCAATTATCTTTACGACAAATAGAGGGAGAAGGTTCTGTTTTATTAAAAAGTATAGAAAAAAAACTGATAGAAGTGTTAGCGCAACTAGAGGCAAACATTGATTTTTCTTTAGAAGAGCTAGAGGTCAGCTCGTTAAAAGAACTTTTAAAACAAACAAAAAGCATTTACCAAGAGATACAAACTTTACTAGATAGTTACAATAAAGCCTGTTTATTTAAAGAGGGGTTATTTGTAGCCTTGGCGGGAAAGCCCAATGTGGGAAAATCGAGTTTATTTAATGCTGTTTTAAAAAAAGACAGAGCCATTGTTACCCCTCAAGAGGGAACCACTCGAGATTTTTTAGAAGAAACAATAAATTTAGAAGGTTTACCCGTAACGCTGGTTGATACAGCAGGCCTGCGAGACAGCAAGGATTGCATTGAGCAAGAAGGCATTAAAAACGCAAAAGCAAAAATAGCAAAAGCCCATTTTATTTTTTGTATGTTTGATATTTCTAAAAACTTTTTAGAAGCAGATATAACAAACTTATTAAATCGTTTAAATGTAAAAAACTTTGATCGCTGTTTATTTATTGCTAACAAAACCGACTTAAACCCTTCGTTTAATTTAAAATTATTTTATACTTGCATAGAAAAAAGTTTTGCCTCTTTAAACATAAAAGCTCCTGGTAAAGATAAGTGTTTTTTAACTAGCGCAAAACAAAAAGAAAGCTTAATACCCTTAATAAATTTTTTAAAACAATTTATTACATCTCAACACCAAGGGGAATCGGCAGTTATTTTACAGGCCAGGCATTTTGACTTATTAACTAAGGCCCAAGGCCACACTAAAAAAGCTATGACTATGTTTAAAGAAAAAAAGGATCTAGAATTTATTGCTTTTGAGCTGCAAGAAGTTTTACTTAATATTTATAATATTTTAGGAAAAGACTTTGACGATCAAATTTTAGACAAGGTGTTTAAGCAGTTTTGTTTGGGAAAGTAATGGGCTGGGGTTTAATTAACAAAACCATTAGTGACAAAGCCCCTTCTGTAACATAAACAAGTAACAGAATATGAAAAACCAATTTGACATTATTATTGTAGGGGGAGGGCATGCGGGGGTTGAGGCTGCTCTTGCCACAGCACGCCTTGGTAATAATACGCTTTTATTAACTAGCTCGACGGACACTATCGCTTTTATGAGCTGCAATCCTTCCATTGGAGGTTTAGGTAAAGGGCATATTGTAAAAGAAATTGATTTGTTGGGTGGCTTTATGGCACAGGCGGCTGATCAATCTTGCATACAGTTTAAAAAGTTAAATCAAAGTAAAGGCCCGGCGGTTAGGGGCTCTAGGGCACAGTGTGATAAAACTATTTATTCTAAAACGGTGCAAAATTTTTTAAGCACGCAAAAAAACTTAACCATAAAAGAAGCAGAAGTAAAAAGTTTATTATTAAATAATCAAAAAGTAGAGGGCGTGGTTTTAAAAGACGACGCACAAATTTTTTCAAAGTCTGTGATTTTAACCACAGGTACTTTTATGCGGGGAATTTTACATATTGGTGACAAGCGTGTTTCGGGTGGCCGCGTAAACGAAAAAGCTACGGTGGGTTTGTCTGATCAATTAGCCGAGCAAGGGTTTTTGGTAACGCGATTAAAAACCGGTACGCCTCCCCGTTTAGATGGCAATAGTATTAATTGGGAAAAAACCAAAGTGCAAAAAGGCGATGATAAATTTACGCCACTGAGTTTTAAATCTAGCAACCAGTTAGCTTTACAACAAGTTTTATGTCACAGCACCTACACTAATGAAAAAACGCACGACATTGTTCGAAACAACTTTGACAAGTCCCCTATTTATGTTGGAGGTCTTAAGGGGGCGGGGCCTAGATACTGCCCTAGCATAGAAGATAAAATTTCGCGCTTTAAAGACAAAGACCGACACTTAACTTTTTTAGAGCCAGAAACCCTTGGTGGAAACAGCATTTATTTACAAGGCCTTTCGACCTCTTTGCCAGAAGAAATACAATTACAATTTTTAAAAACTATTGCAGGCCTAGAGAATGTAAAAATTTTAAAACCAGGCTATGCGGTGGAATACGATTTTTTTAACCCCCTACAGGTTCGCGCCACTTTAGAAACAAAAGCCATAGCTAATTTATATTTTGCAGGACAAATTAATGGAACCAGCGGGTATGAAGAGGCCGCTTGTCAGGGGTTGATGGCAGGGGTTAATGCTAGCAATAAACTAAAAAACAAAGAGCCTTTTATTTTAGGTCGAGACAAATCTTATATCGGAGTTTTAATTGACGACTTGGTAACTAAAGGGACTAAAGAACCTTACCGAATGCTTACTTCAAGAGCAGAGCATCGATTAGTTTTGCGTGAAGACAATGTTATAAAGCGAATGGCTGACACCTCTTTTCAGGCGGGGTTAATTACTAAAAGCGACTTTTGCCACCTGTCTAGCATTTTAGAAAAGCAAAAAGCCTTTTATAACGAAATTAAACAAATTAAAATGGTTCCCAACCCCCCTACCTTAGAAAAGTTAAAACAACACAACTTTTCGCCTATCCATAAACAAATTTCTTTAGCAGATTTTTTAAAAAGAGTGCCTGTTCATTACAAAAACTTGCTAGACTTTGGGCTAGAGACGCAATACGAAGAAAACATTCACTACCCCGTAGAGGTGCAAGTTAAGTACGAGGGCTATATTAAATTGCAAGAAGAAAGGGTAAGCCGTGCTAGAAAACTAGAGAACATGAAGTTAGAAACAACCTTAGACTATAGTCTAGTTAAAGGTTTATCTAACGAAGAGGTGGAAAAATTAAAAACCGTGCAGCCGCTTACCTTGGGTCAAGCTAGCAGAATTAGCGGAGTTAACCCCTCGGCCATTCAAGCTTTAATTATTTACAAAAAAGCTTTAGATGTAAAAAATAAAAAGCAAAGCTAATAAAAAGTTAAATGCTTAAAAACGGAATTTACAAAAGCTAAGAACTTAACTTTAAGTGCGTAAATTTTAAATACTGTCCATGGGGCATAGATTGCAAATAGGGATGATCAAAGCCTTGGCTAGATAGGCGCAAAACTTGTGCTTTTTTACGATTAGCAGAAAGGGCTTGATTTATAATATCTTGAAAATCAGAAAAATGAATATGGCTAGAGCAAGAGCTTAAAATTAAATCGCCGTCTAGTTTTAAAAATTTTATAGCATTAGAAAACAAATGAATATATTTTTTTACGGCAACGGATTTTTGTTCTTTAGATTTAGCCATAGAGGGAGGGTCTACAATAACCATGCCCCAAAGTGTGGTGGGTTTTTTTTCTAACCACTGTAAAATATCTTCGGATAAAATTTGATGAGTGTTGGGGGGAAGGTTATTTAGCTCCCAATTTTTTTTTGCATAGTTAAGCGCGGGGCTGGATAAATCCATACTACAAACCGAGCTTGCCCCTCCCCTGCCGGCATAAACAGAAAAGCCGCCAGTGTAACTAAATAAATTAAGCACAGATTTATTTTTACTAATGCTTTCTACATAAGCGCGATTGTCTTTTTGATCTAAAAAGAAACCCGTTTTTTGTCCGTCAATAAGGTTTACTAAAAAGTTTAAACCATTTTCTTTAATTATAATTTTGGTAAAATCGTTTTGATTGTCTCCTAAAAAAAATTGGCCGGTATTATTTTTTATGTGTCTAGATTTTATTATAATATTTTTCACAGTAGTAAAATTAAAAAGCCAATCGAAATTAAAATTTTTATTTTCTTTCCAAAATATCTCGGGGCCCTTTCCGTCAAATTGAACAACTGCGGTATGATCATAAACATCACAAACTAAACCGGGAAAATAATCGCCCTCCCCGTGAATAAGGCGAAAGGCGTTAGTGACCAAAGGGTTAATGCTTTTTCGCATAGCAAGGCTTTGTAAAAATTGATTTTTAAAAAAAACGGAATCGGGAATAGTTTTTTGTGTACTTAATATTCTTAAAGCCAAGGGAGAATGGGGGTCATAAAAAGCCCATGCAATAAACCCTTTTTTGTCGTGCACTTGGCACAGGCCAAGGTGTGTTTGTTTAGAATCCATAATAGAATCTTTATAAACCCAAGGCTGACCTTGCAAAATATATTTTCGCAAATTGCGACTAAGAAAAATTTTAAAAAATAAAGACTTCATACTTTTACCTTATTAAATTATACGAAAACAGTTTATGCAAAGGCTCGCTTTAATTCCAAGGGGTTGCTACAGGGTGTTTTTGAAGGAACGAATTCTCTGTCATAGACCACCAATATCGAGGATCAGGATCATGGAGGGCACAAATTTGAAAGGTGGTGGAGGAGGGGTGGTTGAGGGAGTTACCGCTAGTACAGCGTGGATGACCAGGGTTAAAACCAAAAATTGGCGGACCAGTACCTTGGGCTGTGCTGAGATGAAGAAGACCATTGCGGGCAAAGAGTCCGTAGCTGGTGGCATCAAAAAAGCCTATAAAGCGATAATACTTTAACCATACAGGCTTTAGGCCTATCGCAGAAAGAGAAGAATTATATTCCTCAAACTCTGCATGATAAGCTTTTTCTGCCATATAA
>VSKW01002403.1_pt1 | contig 26626 bp, 27 predicted proteins | sample 4798611 | NCBI WGS metagenome assembly VSKW01 (sample SAMN12179536, study PRJNA552185) | sponge metagenome | biome: deep-sea hydrothermal plumes; feature: spots directly above weak diffusing fluid; material: sea water; isolation source: sponge from the Crane site of a hydrothermal vent ...
AAACTACCATCTCTTTTTTGCACTCTCATAATTTTAGGGCCATCTTGTGAATTAGGCTGATTAGGAAAGTTCTCTTCCATCGTTGCTTTTTTATTGTCTACAGAGCTTTGAATCACAGGGTCAGGGTCTACGCTGGACTTCCGTGCTGTGCTAGAAATATCAGCGCTTGGAGGAACTAAATTGCTAAAGTCAGAGTTAGGATGGTGTGATTTATTTAGTGTGCTCATAGAAAATCTCCTGGTTGTTATGAAAAAAAATGCAAACAAAAAGCCTACCTATAGAATAGAAAGAAATACCAATTTTTCAAGTCTTGTTAGTTTTTTGACACGGCTTTGTAAGTAAGTTTTTTTCTTGACTTAAACAGGTTAGAAATGAGCCTTGAATCCACAAAAAAGTATTGGTTTTTTGACAGGGATATAGTGTGGTTTGTTTTCTAAGCAGGTCTGAGTTTTATAAAAACAGAGAGCCTAAAAGCTTTGCTTCGCTCATCCCTGCGGATAGTGTGGTTTGTTTTCTAAGCAGGTCTGAGCTTTATAAAAACAGAGAGTCTAAAAGCTTCGCTTCGCTCATCCCTGCGGGCTGAACGCTTTTAGGCTCTCTGTTTTTATAAAGCTCAGACCTGCTTAGAAAAGTTTTTTTTGGAAGGGAAAATAAAAAAGATTTCCTTTTGGAAATCTTTTTTTTCTATGAGTAAGAATTTTTTTAACTATTTATTGGTTTAATAAAATTAGTAGAAATAAACAAAGCTTAAGCTAGGGTTAAGCTCGGCAATCTTCAGATTCGATAGTTCTGCCCGAGTGGCCTTATTTTTAGTAACTTGTTTTCCCGTGTAGTAGGATAAATCCCATGTGGCTGCTAAGTTTTTTGTTATAAAACAACGAATACCTGCAGATAAAATGTAGCTAGGTATTTCTGTTTTTGCCACAATCTTAGAATCACCTATCCCATGTGGAGATAAGCGAAACCACTGATAACCTACTCCCAAATAAGGAGTCATCCATGTTTTATGGTGATGTTTAACTAAAGGTGCTTGTTTGTTAAATACATATTTTACAGAAACTCGCGCCCCGTATCGCTTAACATCTTTACCCGCGATTTGATCTTCTGCTAACTTTGCATATTTAAGTCCCAAAGAAAAATCCCAATGTTTTTTAAAAATATAACCCTTTGTGGCTTGTAAGGTAAAATTAGCTTGTTTTGTTTCCTTGTCACCTTTAGAAACCGTTTTTTTATTCCAATCCAAACTAGTTCCTAATTCAAAATACTTAACCACTTTGGATTTAGCCGCAGCAGAAACAGACATAGATAGTGTAAATAGTAATGCTATTAATAATTTCATATTTTTCCCTTATATTTATTTATTTCTTAACCTTTAAAAAAAGTAATTCCAATTCATAGTAATGCGAGAGCCTTTACTTTTCGTATTTTCAGAAGATTCCCGTGCTAAAGAATAAGTATATTCTAAAGCCATCATCATGTTGCGACTTATGGGAAAACGATTTCCCGCAGAAAAACCCACGGCTTGTACGGTTTTTCCCGCTGTTTTACTCCAGTCATACCCCATTCCCACATAAGGAACCTGTTTTTTTAACCATTTGCTACGCTTAGCTAAGCGTTTTATGTAGTAAGCTTTATGTAGTAAGTATTTTGTTGCAATGTTTAGCCCCAAACTTTTTTCTTCGTCTTTTTCATATTTCACAAGAAAGGCTAGGTCGTATTTTTGTTTAAAAATTATACCCTTTCCTAAATGGATAGCATAATTTGTGGTCTTTTCTTCTCCCACTGTTTTTTTAGAAAAGTCTAAAGCCGTACCCACTATTAAATAATGTTTTGCTTTTTTAAAGTAGCTGTGATGATGACTGCGGTGATGGCGGCGGTGTTTTTTAGAATGTTTGGTTTTTCCTCTGTAATGTGCGGCCTGTACCGACAATGGCAAGACAAATAATAGTGCAATTAATAGTTTCATAAAAATCTCCCTTTGACTTTGTTTCTCTTAAAAATAAGTGTGTAGAAGCTACTAAGAGAGGTCAATACTTTTATACCTAGCTCGTCGCGTTACCTAAACCTCCAAAATTTTTCTAATTCCGCCCTTTTCTTCTTTTAGTAAAAAAGCCTGTTGTGCTATTTTTGAATCGTCTTGATCATGACTTATCATAAGCACGGGAATGTTCCATTTTTGGCTGCAAATTTTAACTAACTTTCTCGATTCTTCTCTTAGCTTTACATCTAAAGAAGAAAAGGCTTCGTCTAAAAACAAAATTTTAGGTCTGGTTATTAAAGCTCTTGCAAGCGCCACCCTTTGCGCTTCTCCTCCTGACAACAAACCCACTTTTTTAAACAAAAAAGAATCTAAATGAAAAGTTTGATTTAAAAAATCAAAGTTCTCTCCCTGCGCCGACAAACCTCTGGCTTGTGCTGCAAACTGAATATTTTCAAAACTATTCATATGAGGGAATAAACACAACTCTTGAAAAACTACACCTATGTGACGACTAGCTATGCTTTCTTTCGCCAAATCTTTTTTACCAAACCACCACTGAAAATTAGAAACAGGCTCTATGCCTAATAGTATATTTAATAAAGTGGTTTTTCCTGACCCCGAAACCCCTTGAAGCCAGCTAATGCCTGTGTCGGGAATTTCCCAAAAAGGAATGTCTAGCACAAACTGATCACGAGAAAAATATAAATTTTTTACCGTAGACAAAAGGATTAAAAATAATAACGAAAGTTAATGTTAGTAATAATTTTCCAATCCGGCAAGGCGGGCTTCTTAACAAAGGTGCGGCGATAAACCACTTCTGGGTTCATGGCTAAGCGGCTAGTTAAAAAGTATTTAAAACCAGCGCCTGTCTCAGCCCCAAAAAGATTAAGTCTTTCTGCTGTTCGAACATAATTAGCACCTAGCAAAGCATAGGGAACCCACCTTTTCCCCCGACGGTTTTCTATAAAATTAAAATGCAAGTTTAAACCAAGCAACATCGTATTAATTTTGAACTTTTTATTAGCCTGAACCAAGTCCGTTTCTAAATAGGGCTGAACTTCAAAGTTTCCTGAATTATACGCATAACTTAAGTTAATTTTTGCGCTGCTCTTTTCGCTGTCTTCCAGGTTATAATAATTAAAAAGATTTTGTGTGTTTAAAATTATGGTGTGTTTACGCTGAAAATGCGAAACTCTTCTTCGCTTCGCAAAAGCAATGTTAAAAAATAAAAAACTAAACACCAATAACGCACTTAAAATTTTCATAAAATACCTTTTAAACCTTTACTATTTACTACCTAGAGCAACCAGCAAAGTCAACTTTTTTGATGCTACAAAAAATTATAATCAAAAATTTTAGTTTTAAAAAAAGCGTGTATTCTTTTTGCCTCTGCCCTTAACCCCTGGCTTTTATAAAATTTCATTCTATGAAACAAAGCAAACAAAGATAGCGGGTCAACATTCAACACATCTCTTACTCTGTTTTTTACGCATTCTTTATTCTGCTTTTCTACGCAGTAACGAAGTTCTAAGTGTAAAAGTAATATGGATTTTTTTGCATCTAAACTTTCCGTTAAGTGAGCTAGCTTAATCACATACTTATCGGTTAGCTTTTCTTGTCTATATGCATAAGCCAAAACAGAACCTATCAGTATATCATTTGATCCCTGCAAAGCGTTTAGTAATGCATTCCAGTTTTTTTGTTTTTTTCGCCCCTTAGACAAACAAAAAACTTGTAATGCTTTAGAAAGTAATTGCCCAGAAGAGCGGAAAACTACTTCTTCACAATAAGGAGTTAAACTTTTCCACGACCATAAATTAGAGTAAATAAATAAATTAGTTCTTCTGTTTTTTTCTAAATCTGGGTCTTGATCTAAAATAGACACAAGTTCTTTTTTTCGAGGCGCTTGCCCAAGTAAGGATTGTATATAAATACTAATCAGACTTAGCCTTTGTCGATAATGAAAACTATTTTTTAACCTTGCCAATGTTTTATTGGCCTTTACTAACCATCTAGAGTCTGATTGTTTTTTATATAATTTTATATAAAGAAGAACACTAAGTATCCGCGCCTCTTTTATTTTTAACTGATTTAAGATACCTAATGATTGTTGATATCTACCTTGCAAGTAATAAGCGCTAGCCATATTGAGCCAATCCCGCAAAATTTTGTTTGGCTTAGCACTTAGTATTTTCAAAGCTTTCTGAGGGTTCTTTGAATACAAATAACTTAAAATTAACAAGTTATTTTTGTTAAGAGATTTCTGTAGAACTGTGCCTACAAGAGCTTGTACTCCAAAACTATCTTGATCGACCAACAACAATAATGATGCATAATTTTCGTACACATAAAGAGGCAAGCTAAGTTTATTAACCTTACTAAACGCTATTATTTGCTTATATTTTTTTAAAGCCTCTGGAAATTGATTTTCTTTAAACCGTTTTGTTGCTAACGCTAAGTTTGTTTTTTGATTATCTCTTATTTTAAAGTATTGCCTTTGCCACAAGAAGCCTAAAATAATAACGAAAAATACACAAAAACTAATCCACCATGTTTTATTCCGCTTCCAAACAAAACCTTTTTCTTTTTTGTCTTTAGAAGAAACATAAACAGAGTCTTTGTCCCCGCTTGCATAAGTGCTGCTAAAAGATGGTTTTATTTTTTTTTTAACTGTGCTAGAACTCAAACTGGTTTCGGCGATTAAGCCTGTTTTCTCGGGGTAAAAAACACGAGTCCCTTCTTCTTCCTCTAGGTCTTTAATATTTACTTTTTTAGTTTCATCCATAAGAGCTTTTACTGTTTTTGTATTTTCACTGGCGCTAAAAGCCGTTTTAGTATAACTGCTGTCATTGGTGCCTGCAGTGGTTATAAAAGACGCTGTTAAACTATGAGTAAAATCCTCAATATTGCTGCTATCAATACTAAGCTCTTCCATTTTATTACAAATTTCTACAAAGTCTGGGTGAGCATTAATGCGTAACCACCGACTACCTGGCCATAAAATTTCATGGATTGGCAAAAACCGCTTTTCTAATAAATTTCTAATGACTTCTTCTGGAGTGTAGGGGCCTAAAATACGCCCCGCAATATTAACTAAAATAGTTTTCATATATTCCTAGCTATTACTTTTATGCTAATGCGCTTACCTTAAAAAGCGTAACAAGCTTAGGTCGTTACTGTTAATAAAAATACCCATTCCTACAAAATAATTAGACTCTGGCCCTGCTTTTTTAAAGGCACTTTCTTGCCCTCCATAAACATACAAACTTTTTAAAGGAATATATTTAAAAGTGGTTTTTAAATTGAGCTCCTTAAAGTTAAAGGCTTGTACAGACAATTCAAGAGACTCTATGGGGTGATAGTCCACTGCAAAACCACCAGAACTTTCTATTAAGCCTCCTCGTAAAGTAAAGTCAGAATAGGTTTTTGCTAATAAAGCATTAAATTTTAAACTCTCTACTGTTTTGTACTCGGTTTGCACAGAAGAGCTTCCCCCCTCTTCTATTCTAGTAATTGTTCGAGTCGTTGTTCCCGCTGGCGTGTTTACAACAGCTAGCTCATAATGCCGATTAGACCCTGGTTGCAACTTTATACCAACAAAAGATTTAAATTCTTGTGCCGCAGTCAAATATTCAGAATGAAAATCCACTTCGGTTTTTAACTCGCCCACCCCTCCCAATAAACTACTAACTTTTTCTAATGCCGAATTAACCTTATTAATAGTTCCTTCATCATTTATTAATTTACCGATAGTCCCTTCGCCTCGGTCTACTTTTTCTACAATGCTATTAATCGACTCTAAAGAATTAGAAAATTTTAATAACCCATCTTTTAACCGACCCCAACTACCTCCATCTTTTTCTGAAGAAAACACTTTTCGTAGTTGCATAGATATATAATGCAAATTATTAACAGTACTATCAATTTTACCCTGGTTGTCCGAGGTTACTTTTAATAAAACCTTTGTTAATAAATTAACATTTTGTATGATTTGTGAGATGAGAGGGTTTGATTCATCATCCCCTATAATCGCTCTTTCAAAGCTACTAGATAATTTTTGTATGGAGTGAGAAACTTCCCCCACTTTGTTTAAGAAATCAGAAATAGATCCCTTAACTTTTACTCTTTTTATTTCGGAACCTGGAGCAAGAAAATTTTTTCTATCTTTTCCTAAAACTAAGCCCACATACTTTGCCCCTAAAATACCCTTTGCTCTAATTTCCACATAACTGTCTACTGGAATTTTTGTTTCTCCTTGAATTAATAAGTTTAGCCTAGCTTTACCACTGCTTAAACCTATAGATTCCACATGACCCACGGGAACTCCAGAAATTTTTACATAACTATTGCCAATAATGCCTGTAGCATCGCTAATTAAAAACCAATGCGCATGCCCCGAAGAGGTAGAGTACCCACCGCCTGCAATTTTAATAGAAAATAATGCAAGAATAGATAAAAAAATAACAAGGCTTATACCAACCTTAAACTCTTTGGATTTAATTTTTTCCATACTCACCCAACCCCTGCTCTCTAAAAGAAGCCACTAAATTATCCGAAGACTTTAAAAACTCTGGCACAGAACCTTGAAACAGTACTGTGCCTGCATTTAACATTACAATATGATCAGCAGAATGCAATGCCGATAACAAATCATGAGTTACGACCAAAGTAGTGGACGACCTTCTTTTGTGAGTAACTGCAATTAATTCATCCACTTTGTGTCTTAACACTGGGTCTAAACCTGTTGTGGGTTCATCATAAATTAAAATTTTTGGCTCTAAAACCAAAGCTCTTGCCAAAGCCACTCTTCTTTTCATTCCTCCACTTAAAGCCTCTGGAAGCTTAGAAAAATGTTCTTCATTTAATCCTGATAGTTTTAATTTTTTTGCACCAATTAATTGCCTCTCTTCCACAGACATAGCTTGTCGATGTTCTTTAAGTGGAAAACAAACATTTTCTAAAACCGTCATGTCATCAAACAAAGCAGAGTCTTGAAACACAACACCTAAATTTTGCCTAAATGCATTTAATTTATCCGGTTCCATTTGGTGTAATTCTTTTCCAAAAACCCTAACTATACCCGATGTAGCCCTGTCTAAACCTAATATTTGTCTTAAAAAAACACTTTTTCCTGTACCACTGTATCCGATAATTGCAGTAAAAGTATTTTTGGGAATACTTAAACTTAAATTATTTAAAACAAAATCTCCGTCCTTGCTAAATTGTTTCGATAACTTAATAACTTCTATAATCGGTGTGACTGACATAATTACCTTACCAACTTGATTAAATTAGACAAAAAGAAATCCATAATAATAATAGTTACCATGCTATAAACAATCCCTAAGTTTGTACTATCCCCAACTCCTTTAGCGCCACCTTTAACAAAGTAGCCTTTATAACAACAAATTAAAGAAAAAGTTCCTCCAAAAATTAATGATTTAAATAGTCCTTCATAAACATCTGACATTTTAAATAAGTTTTGAATTTGTTGCCAAAACACCGCTGGGTCTAAAGAAAGTAACCCGATACAAATTAAATACGCCCCTATAATTGCAATTAAATCAAACACCGCACATAAAATAGGCAAACCTAAAAAGCCTGCCAGCACACGAGGAGAAACTAAAAACTGTATAGGGTTAACGCCCATAACTTCCAAAGCATCAATCTGCGTACTTACTCGCATGGATCCTAATCTTGCTGCCATAGCTCCTCCCGCTCGGGCAGACACAATTAATCCGGCAAGAACAGGCCCCAACTCTCTAGCTACTCCAACAGCCACAAGAGGTCCCACTAAATCAGCTGCATTAAAACGAATAAAACCTAAATACATTTGATGAGCCAAGGCCATTCCTGTAAAAATTCCTGTTAAAAGGATAATCCACAAAGACTGGTTCACTACAAAATCAAAATGTTCAAGGTAGCTATCCATGCGAAAAGGTTTTCTAAAAATATTGAATATTGCTTTTTTGCAAAATCTAGAAAAAGTACCAATTTGAAAAATTAAACGAAGTAGATTGGGCATAACTTACAGTCCTTGTTCCTGCTTCTTCTCTGATAAATTCGATGCGTTTTCTAAGCCTTCTTCATTTAAAGGTTTTTGATCTAAATCATCAATTAAATTTTTTAAATCTTTAATAATAGAAGAATGGGCAGGAAGTTCTTGCAAAGAAATTAATTCTGTTTGTTGATCAAGTAACGACGACTCTTTTGCAGGGGCCTCTAGGTTGGGCGACTTGTGTTGTTGATCGCTTTTACTATCTTCCTCTTTTTTAAAAAAATCTTTCTGTATTGATGGCTGCTTTTTTTTAGCAAAAAAAGTTAAAATAAAATAAGGGGCCAATACAAACACACCTATAAAGATAGCCAATAACTGAAAAAATAATGGCCAAAAATATAATTTCCAACTTGCGCTTAACAACAAAGGGCTTCCCTCTATTTTAGCAAATACTTGAAAATAAAAATCAGAATTTTTATAATTAAACTGTTGCCCCTCTAACAAACCCATTTGATTTTGTTCTATTGCCCAAGGTGCTGATATTTTTTTTGCTATATAAGAGTAATTACCATGGCTAATAATATCTGATGAGGGATTTAATAAACTAAACGAAGTTTTAGTTTCTTGCAAAGGCAGCCAAGAAATAAAACTTAACTTAGGCAATACCGCCAAAGCCCGTAGCGAAGATTTTTTTTCTGTGTAGGGCAAAACTAAAACAAAATAGATTTGCTTTAAAACTTTTACCGGAAAAATAGCAGGCGACGAGCCCCTTTCTTTTATAGAATTTTTAGATAAATAAAAATGTGTTTGCTGTAAAATGCTTTTCACTACTTTCGGTTGATCAAATTCAGAAGTATTTGTTGTAAACCACGAAAACCTTTTGTCGCCCTTTGTATTTAATAGCGCTAAAAATGGAATACCGCTGTTAGACAAACTTGTGGACTCATCTCCTTGAGCTCCCTTATGCAATTGCCCCTCTGTCTTAGCCAATTGCAATACCTGTTGTTGTAATATCCAGTATTGTGAACTAATAGCCGACTGTAAAACCTGCATAGAAATCCGCGCCCTGTCTTGTACAATTTCTTTTTTAAATTGAAAAATAACGAAAGCGCTAATTAAAAAGCCCAGCAGACCTGCAAAAAAAAGTATCGTTTGTAATTTTTTATTCAACCAATAGTCCCTTGGTAGTATATTTCTATTTATGACGCCACAAAGGCTCCTCTTTAATAATAGAAGCTTTAAAAAAGGAAAACAAATGTTGAAAATATGTGTTGCGGTGAGTTACACATCGGTTTACACTAAAAAAAAGAAAGGATTTTCATGCAATTGTTCGAGTCTTACTTATCCAACAAACAACATACTATTTTTTACCAAACATGGAGTGGCAAAGCCCCTTTAAAAGGACATGTTTTAATTACCCATGGTTGGAACGAGCATTCTTCTTGTTATGAAAATTTTGCCAAGTTTTTAACAGATAACTCTTGGAAGGTTTGGGCTTATGATTTACGCGGACATGGAAAAAGTTCTGGAAATCGCGGCAGCATCGACTCTTTATCTAGTTACAGCTCTGATCTTAACAAAATGATAGACCTAATAAATGCAGAAAAAAAATCAACAGAGAAGGTAATTTCTTTTGCTCATTCTTTGGGTGCCTGCATTAATGTGCTGTCCTGGACAAAAAGCATAGAACAAAAAGTAGACGCCTTAAGCTTAAGTTCGCCAGCCATGGGAGTAAAAGACTCCGGCTCAAAGTGGAAACTGATTTTGGCCCATATTGGCTTAAGGTATTTTCCACAATTAGCTATCAAACACAATATTCCCACAAGCCAACTGACTTCTGACAAAAAAATACAAAAAAACGCCTACAACGACCCTTACAGGCATCATAAAATTTCTCCTTATTTATTTCATATAATGGACACCGCATACGCCAAAGCACAAAAACCGCTTTTAACCTTACATAAACCCACTCTTATTCAAGCTTCTGGAATAGATAAAATAGTAGATTTTAAAAAAACTACACAAATGTTTGAAAAAATACCTGCAAAATCTAAGCATCTAAAAGTCTATTTAAACAGCGAACATGAAGTTTTAAATGACATAGAAAAAGAACAAGTATATACAGATTTTATAGAGTTTGCAGAAAATTTACCACAGTAACCAACAAACCAGGAACCCTATGAAATTATTTTTTACTTTATTCTTATTTTTAAATTCTTGTCAGTCTGGCTCGCTTTTACAACCACTCTACACTAAGCACTCTAGTACTTTAAAAAAAGAAGTGAAAATAAAAAATATATATAATTCTTTTGATAGCGTTTACACTGTAAAAGCCTTGTGGCTAAATCAAGAAAAAATACAAACGGCTTTAAAAAAGCAATTGCAGTCGGTAAGTTCTTCTGCAACAACAAACAACACGCAGTTACTGCTTGCAAAAGATTATGTTATTTTTTTTGTTAGCCTATACACCTCTAACTTTAATTATAAAAATTTGCGCAACCAAAAAGTTTGGAATATTACTTTACAAACTAATAATAAAAAATATTCTTCAAAAATTTTAGCTTCGCCTTTTGCACAAGAACAAACTCATTTTTTATTTCCCTTTCATAACAGTTTTTCTAAAGGCTTTTTTGTAAAATTTAATATTCACCCTAATCAAATAAATTCATCTTCAAAATTAATATTTTATAGCTTTCTAGGAAATAGCACTATTGCTCATTTAGTTAAGTAGTAATATGTGGAACACCAAAGATAGCGAAAAACTATACTCCCTACAGCAATGGGGAAAAGATTTTTTCTCCATTAATAAAAACGGCTCTTTAGAGGTAAAGCTAAAACACTCCAACATAGACCTTTATCAACTCACTCAAGATTTAAAATTGAGAGATGTACAAGCCCCTTTGCTAATTCGCTTTCCAGAAATTTTAGAAGCTCGCTTAGCACTGCTAAATCACTGCTTTCACAAAGCGATAAAAGAATATAATTACACAGGAAACTATCACTACATTTACCCCATTAAAGTTAATCAAGAAAAGCATCTTGTGCGTGATATTGCAAAATTTAGTAATCCCTTTTCCAGCGGAGTGGAATGCGGAAGTAAGCCAGAGCTTTTAATTGCCTTAGCGCTTAACTTTCACAACAACCCTATTATCTGCAATGGTTTTAAAGATGCCGATTATATTAAAACCGCCCTTCTATCATTAAAGCTAGGAAAAAAAATTTATGTTGTGGTGGACCGAAGAGAAGAGTTAGACATTATTATACGCCTAAGCAAAGAGCTAAACATAACCCCCTTAATTGGACTGCGCATAAAGCTAACCTCCTCTAGCGCAAGCCGATGGAACGAGGCCTCTAATACATCTAAGTTTGGGCTAAATGCCACAGAAATAATAGACAGCATAGAAAAACTTAAAAAACATAATTTATTAAAATCTTTAAAACTAATGCACTTTCATATGGGCTCACAAGTTTCTAGTATTTTATCTATTAAAAGTGTCTTAAAAGAGGGCGCTCGATTTTTTACAGAAATGTATAAGTTAGGCGCTACACCAGAAATTATTGATGTAGGAGGAGGCTTAGGAGTTCACTATGGCTCTGACGATCCACAATTAGGAGCTACTAACTATACAGAACAAGAGTATGCCAATGATGTGGTTTTTACTATTCAATCTGTATGCGACGAAAACAAAGTTCCTCATCCTCATATTATTACAGAGTCAGGAAGAGCCTTAACCGCTCACAGCTCTGTTTTGATTTTTAATATTTTAGGGCGCAACTCTGTTGGAGAGAAAAAAAAATTACCTACAAAACAACCCAAAGACATTGCCTTAATTAAAGAGCTTTTTGACATTTACAATCATGTTAATTTATCTAACATCAATGAGTACTTTCATGATCTAACAGAGAAACAAAAAGATATTACTCAACTTTTTAGCTATGGACACATTACTTTACCGCAAAAGGCCAAGGCAGAAGAGCTCTTTTTAAAAAGCTGTAAAAAGATTCATAAATTAGCCGAAGGAAAGGCCACTTTAAAACCCATATACAAACAATTAAGCGATAAGTTAACTAGCACTTATTTTGGAAATTTTTCTTTATTTCAATCCATACCTGATGCATGGGCTATTAAACAAGTCTTTCCCATTATGCCCATTCATCAATTGGACAAAGAACCTACCCAAAGAGCTGTTATTGCCGATTTAACTTGCGACTCTGATGGAAAAATTACTAATTTTATTTCTAAAAATTCCGAACAGCCCACACAAAACTACATACCTGTTCATACCTATAAAAAAAATAGCGATTACTTTTTGGGAGTCTTTTTAATAGGGGCTTATCAAGAAATTCTTGGAGATTTACATAACTTATTTGGCGATACTCATGCCGTACATATTGAAAGCACTAAAAAATCTTATGAAATAAAACATTTAGTTTATGGAAATTCTATTTCAGAAGTGTTAAAGTATGTGGAGTATAACGAACATAGCCTAATAGAATCCATGAGAAAAATTTGCGAACAAAGCTTGAACAATAAAACCATGACCCACTTAGAAGCTAGGCAGTTTATGAAAAATTACCAAAGTATGATTACCTCTTACACTTACCTGAACTAAAACCCAAAGAAAACAAATGAAAAAAAATGAAGTAATTTTATTAACCGGAAGCGACATCACCACCGATCTTTTATGGAAGGTGGCTACCAATGAAAATTGCAAAATACAACTTTCTGATTCCGCCATACTTGCTATAAAAGAATCGCGCAACTTTATAACAGAGAAACAAAAACAACAAACTATCTATGGGGTAAATACTGGCTTTGGAGCTTTTAGTAAAATAAAAATACCACAAAAAGATATTCAGCAATTACAAAAAAATCTTATTCGCTCACACTCCGCGGGAGTGGGGTCTTATTTTTCCATTGCAGAAGTGCGGGCTATAATATTTTTACGCGCAAACGCCCTTGCTAGAGGAAAAAGCGGAATTAGAGTCGAGGTGGTTCAGTCCTTAATTGATTTTTTAAACCATAAAATTTATCCAGCCATACCCGAACAAGGCAGCGTTGGAGCTAGCGGAGACCTAGCCCCCCTATCTCACTTAGCTTTATCTTTAATTGGAGAGGGCAAGGTATTGCAAAGTACAACAAAAAAAACTGTAGAAGAATATTACTTTCGCGAAGTCACTCAAACACAAAAAACCGAAGCCGCCTTAAAAGAAAAAAATATTACCCCCCTAACTTTACAATTTAAAGAAGGTTTAGCTTTAATTAATGGCTGCCAAGCAATGACTGCCGTAGGCTTGTTAAATATTTACAAAGCACAACAGCTAATAAAAGTTATGGATTTGGCAGGAGCCATGTCTTTAGAAGCCTTGCGTGGAAGCCGAAGTGCCTTTGACCCTATTATTTTTCAAGAACGCCCTCATTACGGCGAAGCAGAAACTGCAAAACATATTTTAAATTTATTAGGCGAAACCTCTTCCTTAGCAGAAAGTCACAAAGATTGCTTGAAAGTGCAAGATGCCTACTCTTTGCGATGCTTGCCTGCTGTACACGGAGCCTTTAAACAAAGTTTAAACTATGCGCAAAAAACTTTAGAAATTGAGGCCAACTCTAGCACAGACAACCCTTTGGTATTTTCTAAAGAAAATAAAATTTTATCTTGTGGAAATTTTCACGGAGAGCCTGTTGCTATGGCTTTAGATTTTTTAACCATAGCTACAACCTCTTTATCAAATATCTCTGAAAGAAGAATTGCTCAAATGATTAACCCTAGCATGAGTGATTTGCCCGCTTTTTTAACTAGCCAAGGCGGATTAAACAGCGGAATGATGATTGTACAAGTGGCTGCAGCTTCTTTAGTTAGCGAAAATAAAACCCAATCCTTTCCCGCTTCTGTAGACAGCATTCCTACCTCTGTAGACAAAGAAGACCATGTTAGCATGGGAAGTATTGCTAGCCGAAAACTAAGAACCGTTATAAAAAATACACAACAAGTAGCCGCCATGGAATTACTATGTGCTTGCCAAGCTTTGGATTTATTAAAACCATTATCCCCTGCTGCGGGAGTATTAAAAATTTATACTTTTATTAGAACCATTGTTCCCTACGCAGAACAAGACAGAAATTTTTCTGAAGATATACAAAAAATTTATGCTCACATTCAAAACGAAGAGCTTTTAAAAAAACTTTAAGATCTTTTTAAACGGAACGCAAAGATTGAATTTGTAACTTATAATCGTTTTGAAAAATATAGCTTCCTGCAACTAATATATCAGCATCTTGGCAAAGTTTAGCAGTTTTTAAATTAATGCCGCCGTCTACAGAAATTTCTATATCTAAATGATTTTCACAGATGTACTTTTTAAGTTCTTGCAACTTACTCACTTGCTCTAGTAAAAAACTTTGTCCACCAAAACCTGGCTCTACAGTCATAATTAGTACTAAATCTACTAAATGCAAATAAGGAATTATTGCATCTAACTTTGTACCTGGCTTTAAGGATATTCCCGCCTTAACTCCCGAATCTTTAATTGTTTTTAAACAGGCTTCAATATTTTTGCTAGCCTCTACATGAATAGTTAAGTAGTCGGCCCCCGCCTTTATAAAGCTTTTTAATAAATTTTCTGGATTAGTAATCATAAGATGCACATCAAACTTTAATTTTGTTAAATGTTTAATATCTTTTAATACTGGCGCACCAAAAGTTAAATTAGGAACAAAAACACCATCCATAACATCCACATGCAAAAGATCAGCCCCTGATTGTTCTAACAGAAGTATTTCTTCTCCCAATTTGGAAAAATTAGCAGATAATATACTAGGAGCTATTTTTTGTTTTTTCATAAATAAGATAGTTTAATAGAGGTTTTTGATTTTAAATTATTTAAATCTATTGTTAAGTTAACAGGGCTCATAAAAGCTAAGGGTTGATGAACTGGCCCGTGCCCTACTTTTAACCCCTTCAATACTGGAATAGACAAGGTTTGTGAAAATTCTTTAAACACTGTATTGATTTTTTTATTCTCTAGATTTGAAGAAATAAAATTACCTAAAATTATAGCTTTTATATTTTTAAAATAATTAGCCGCTTTAAGTTGATATAACATTCGATCGATCTTGTAGGCGGGCTCATTTAAATCTTCTAAAAATAAAATACTTTGAAAAGATGGCGCGCTTATTTTGTGTGTTTTTAAAGTGTCTGACCCCAGCAAAGAAGCTAAAGTGCATAAGTTTCCTCCTATAACTACTGAACGAAAACTGCAAATATTTTTTTTAAAGGGCTTGTTTAGTTTTTTAGACAAAGAGGGAGTAATGCTTTTGGGGTTCAATAAAGTTAAGTGCTTATATTCTACTTTTTTATTTTTAATTAAACGGATAAATTGTAAATAGCCTGGTTTTTGTGTTTTATGTTTTGAAAAAAAAGTGCTTAGCTCTTCGATGCCAGAAAAATGTAAACTAGGCCACTTCCACTTTTGATTAAAAAAATAATGTAACGCTGTTATATCGCTATAGCCTATTAATAATTTTTTTTGTTTTGGCTGTTTTATTTTCGACAAAAAAGGTAACAATTTAAAAGAGCCATAACCCCCTCTTAAACACCATACAATGTTAGAATCCTTTGACAGTAACGCCTCTTTTAATTCTTGCTCTTTTTGTGCCAAAGGTTGTGAATTTAAAACGCCTTTTTGTTTTTTTAATAGATTTTTGTTAAATCGTGGCTCTAGGCCTAAACGCTTTACATACTCTATACTTTTTTTAATTTCTGAAACAGAGCACAAAGAAGCTGGAGCAATAATATCTACAATAGCATTTTTGTGAAAATAAGAACTTAAACTACTAGACATATATTATAAATATTTTTAAAAATTGATTCCAACATTTAATCCCGTACTAATAAAATCTCCCGACTTGTTGCCTAAAAGATTTTCTTGCCCAAAACTAGAGGAAAAATTATATACCACTTGCCCACTTACAAAAAATTTCTTTCCTGGAATAGGTAATTCAAAACCCAAGCCAAAATTATAAACCGTATGACTCACCTCTGCGGTGTCAGAAGAAGTCGCAATTTCACGAGTTTCTGTAACAAGGCTGGTGCCTACTAATACATAAGGGTTAAACTGAGATAAAGAATACACAATTCTCTCTGGGTTAACATAATATTTAATTCCAATTCCTAAATCTCTAAATTGAGCGCTTCCATTAAACGACTCTTCGGTGGTTACATATTTATGATCTTGGTAACCAAAGTTAACTTGTAAAGCAAATCGTAAATCAAAAAAATAACTAACAATAAAATGAACCCCAAAAGCCCCTCCATACACCTCTGCTAAGTCACCTATGGGCTGCGCTCGTTGTACTAAAATACCTAAAGACAAAAATCGCCCATCATTAAAAAAATTAACATCTTGTTCTTCTTCTTTTATAATTGCAAATTCGCTATAATCGGCAAAGGGGTCATAAGTTTCTTCGGCAAAGCTAAGCTTGTAACTAAAAAAAATTAAAACACCAATAAAAAAGGGAAGCATTTTTTTTATATATAACATAATTTTAATTTACGGTTTTTCCTCAGCTACATCAACTCTTTCCTAGCCTTTTGAGTGGAGTTTTGATACATATAGGCTATGTCTAGTTCCTCTCGCATATTTGTGGTTTCTTTATATGGCAAAGGCCACTATATTGCCAGCTTATTAAGCCAAGAAGGATACTCGGTTAGCTTGCTTAATTTACAAGACCCACAGCCAAGCTACTGTCCAACTATGGAAAGCTTAGCTGGCCCTTTTGATTTTTTTGAAGGCACCACAAACCCTTTGCAAGAGGCTTTTTTAAATTCTTTTTTTCGCTTTAAAAACTCAACTTCTGGTTTTACTCTATGGTTACCATCAGGCCCCATAGATTTTCAAAGCTTTATTAAGCACTATGCTTTAGATAGCTGTGGCTTGCATGCCGAAAATATAGAATATTTAAGCAATACCTACTTGTTAAGCCCTAGCGAAAAAACCTATTTGCGTAAAAGCCTTAGCCAACTTCCTCACTCTGAAAATTGGTTAAGTGGGTTAGCTCACCAACTACCTAGCTCTACCTTTTCGCTTCAGCCTTATGATTTTAAAAACACCATTACAAAAGCTCTTCCTTTATTTAACAAAAAAAAAATAATTTCTGCCACACAAAATACTCTACAAGCCTCTTTAGATTGGTGTGCAACTAATAAAGTTGAGGTTATTAACATAGATAGCCAGCTATCTTTTTCAAAAATAAAAAACAATATAGAAACTATCGACTACACCAACGCCGAAACCAAACAAAAAAGCAAAATTCCTGTTTCTCAAATAGTGTGGACATTAAATTCGCAAAAAACAAAAAACTTTTTTCCTAAAATTTTTCCTTTGCTGTATAAAGAAGTGTTAAAACCTGTGTGGCAATGGCAAAAAATTACCCTTCATCTTAATGAAACATCTATACCCGACATTCCTACCTCTTCTTTTTTATTGTTAAATAACCCAATGCTTTATTTTGCTGGCGATAACCTAGGTATCGTAAAAAAAACCTCTTTGCCTAATGTCTGGAGCCTTTGGTTATGTTTACCACAACAGCGCCCCTCTGAAAAAATAATTAAAGCGGCTATACCTTATTTTTTTAAAAAAAGAATCCCTCAACTAAAGATACAAAAAATAGATATACCTAAACATAACCCCAGCCCTTTGTTTCCTGTTTTTGAACATTCTAGAACACCTCATACAAAAAATATAAATAATCTGCATTTTTGTAACTTTGAAGCTAGTTCTAATTTAGACTGGCCTAATTTTTTAAATTTTCAAAAAAATATAGCTAACAGAATAAAAAAATCATTAAAAAAAGGAAGTCATGATTAGTAGATACACAACTCCAGAGATGGAAAAAATTTGGACAGAGCATAATAAATTTACCAAAATGAAAGAGGTAGAAGTTTGCGTTGCTAATGTTCAGGCAAAGATGGGGCTAATTCCTAAATCAGCGGCAGCCCAAATTAAGAAAAAAGCCACTTTTAATATTGCTAAAATTAAACAAATAGAAAAGAAAACCAAACATGATGTTATTGCTTTTGTAAATAATTTAGCACAAAGCGTAGGTAGTGCAGGACAATTTATTCATTATGGCCTAACCTCCTCTGATGTGTTAGATACTGCACTTAATTTACAAATTAAAGAGGCTGGAAAATTATTAGAATCTCAAATAAAAATATTTAAAAAAGCTTTGCTGCAAAAAATTAAAACCCATAAGTCTAGCCTCTGCGTAGGTAGAACTCATGGAATGCAAGCCGAGCTAACTAGTTTTTCTTATAAATTACTAAGTCATTATTACGAACTACAAAGAGCTCAAGACTGCTTAAGCCGCTCTTTAAAACAAACCGCGGTGGGACAAATTAGTGGCCCTGTGGGAAATTACTCTTTTTTACCAAAAACTTTAGAAACCAAAGTCTGTACACAGCTAAAATTAAAAGCCGAAGACCTTTCCACGCAAGTTATTCCTAGAGATAGATATGCGCGACTTTTACAATCTATTTCTATGCTAGGAGGCTGTTTGGACAGGTTAGCTATTGAGCTTCGCCACCTACAAAGAAGTGAAGTTGCCGAAGTTTCTGAAGGTTTTTTAAAGGGGCAAAAAGGCTCTAGTGCCATGCCACATAAAAAGAACCCCATTTCTGCCGAAAACATATCGGGCTTAACTCGATTATTAAAATCTTATGGGCAAGTGGCTATGGATAACATTAGCCTCTGGCATGAGCGAGACATTAGTCATTCTTCGGTGGAGAGAGTTATCATTCCCGATGCCTTTATTCTTAGTCATTATTTGCTTAGTCGAGCTACCAACTTAGTTAGCAACTTGCAAGTGGATAAACAAAAAATGCTAAATAATATAGAAATATCTAAAGGGAAAATTTTTTCGGCCACCTTACTTTCTGCTTTAGTTAATAAAAAATGGAAAAGAAATACAGCCTATGAGTTGCTTCAAAAACTAAGCTTAAACTTAAAAAAAGAAGAACATTTAAAAGACAAAGTATTAAAAGAAAAAAGTATTATGCAAAGTCTTTCTAAAACTGAGATTAATAGTATTTTTAATGGCAGCCAATCGAAAGCTAGGTTAATAAAATTAGTTAACGAACATTTAAAAAAGTTGTAACCTGCCGTTATTTTTTCATAACAAAAATGCGCATAGGCACACCATGCCAATTCCACTCTGTTTTTATTTTTTTAATCAGAAATCTTCGATACGAAGGGCTAACTCCATCAGGAAAATTAGCAAAGGCAATAAAGCTAGGTGGCTTTTGATTTGTTTGTGTTAAATAATAAAATTTTACATCACGCTGTCTGTAAACGGGAGCAGGAGCCTGCCTAATGGCTTCGTAAAAAAATTTATTTAACTTCGCTGTGGGAATTTTTTTATTAAGTAATTTCCATGTATCCGAAATAGTATTAAATAAATCTTTTTTTCCTGACCCCGTTACTGCACTAGTAAATACAATGGGAATATCCGGATAAAATCGAAAAATCTCTGCCACCTGTTCTCGAAATTTTTTTCTAAAAGCGGGAACATCCACTTTTGCTTGATCCGATTTATTAGCTACTAAAATTGGTGTTTTATGCTCGCTCAAAATTTTTTCTAAAATTCTAGCGTCTTGTACTGTGGGCCCCTCCACTGCCGACACCAAAAGCAAAACTATATCCGCCGCGGCTATACTGTGCTCTGATTTATAAACAGACAAAACTTCTAGGTGCTCTTTTTTGGTATTACGCCTTAGCCCCGCAGTGTCTACAATGACATATTTATTACCGTCATATTCAAAAGAATCCTCAACACTATCAATAGTTGTTCCTGCCTGTTCTGAAACCAATACACGCTTGTGCCCAATTAAATTATTGTATAATGAACTTTTTCCAACATTGGGCTTTCCCACTAAACATAATTTAGTAAACTGAGATAGATCTTTACCTTCTTCCTCTGTTTTAATATGACTAATAATCCACTCTATAACTTCATCGACTTGAATATATTTTTCAAAAGATACTGGCATCAAATCTACGCCCAGCTTATAAAAATCACTTAAGGCTACATCTTTTTTATGGAATTGATCCACCTTGTTTACCAAAACTAAAAAAGGAACACCACTTTCTTTGGCCAACTGCACCACCTGTTTATCTTCGGGAATTAATCCTGCCCTTCCATCTAAAATAACAATTAAAAAATCAAAAATAGGTAAATAATTAACTACTTGTTCTTTTATCAATTTAGAAAATAGATCTTGCGAGTCGGTTAAGCCGCCAGTGTCTACTACTTCAAAAGTATGTCCCCACCACTTTGCTTCTTCAATTAATAAATCGCGAGTAACCCCCGACAAATTTTTTACTACCGCCTTTCTAGTGCGAGTTAAAATATTAAATAATGTAGACTTCCCCACATTAGGTCTTCCTAAAATTCCTAACTTTTTCACAATAACTTACCCTGTTTTATTTTTTTTTTGTATATTTGTATTCTTTTAAAAAAACCTCTTGATCGGCCCAATCTTCTCGCACTTTAACAAAAAGCTTTAAAAATATTTTTTCACCCATAAGCTTTTCTATTAAACCTCTAGAGTTTTGACCAATCCTTTTAATCATTTCTCCATTTTTGCCAACAACAATGCCTTTATGACTTTCTCTAGATACAATTAAGTCTGCATGAATATGGTAAATGGCTTTTACTTTTTTCCATTCTCTAATTTGTACAACCAAAGAATAGGGAAGCTCTTGAGAAAGCCGGCTAAAGCAAGCTTCTCGAATATATTCCTCCCCCAAATCTCTCATAGATTGAGAGGTGTAAATATCTTTATCATAAAACGCAGGTGATTCTGGAAGAGTATCCACAACAGAATCAATAAGTTCTTTTCGAAAAAAATTATTATCCTTAGACAAAGAAACAAACCATGTTTTGATATTTGTATTTTCTGTTTTTTTTAATTCTGCTTTTTCTATAAATGCTTGTGTTAAAGTTTGAACGGCTAACACTTGATTTTTGTCTTTAACAAGATCCATTTTATTTATAATTAACATGCATGGCTGTTTTGAATAAATTAAAAACTTTTCGATATAGTTTAAATCTTTTTCAATACAATTTGCTCGTACTAAAAAAATTAAACAATCTGCATCTTGCAAAGCCTCTTGCCACTCTTTTTGTAAAAAATGGTTTAATCCTTTTTCTGCATAAATAAACCCAGGGGCATCTACAAAAACTAATTGCGAGTTTTCATCATTGTATATACCCTTTACCCGCTGGCGAGTGCTTTGAACCTTAGCACTAACAATAGACACTTTTTCTTCTATTAAAAAATTGCACAAAGTACTTTTCCCTGCGTTACTTGGCCCTAATAAACTAATAAACCCTGCTTTATGTTTTTTTTCTTCCAAAAGAACTCCAACTTTATAAATTTTTTAAAAAAATTACGAACCCTTTTTCTCTTCTAATTTATCGCTTTCTAAAAATGCTTTTTGTGCTGCTTCTTGTTCTGCTATTTTTTTATTATTTCCAAAGCCTTCTGCTAAAACTATTCCCTCTAACAACACTCTTGCAATAAAATATTTTTTTCCTTCATCTTCTTTTTTTTCCACAACCTCGTAAGACGGTGTTTTTTTAAATAGTGCTTGTAGTTTTTCTTGCAAGTTGGTTTTGTAATCTAACTCTAATAACTTATCCAAATCTAACAAATCTTCTTTAAAAATAGATTCAATCCAATCTTTTAATTTTTCCAAACCGGCTTCTAAAAAATATACTGCACATACAGACTCAAAAACAGAGGCCAATAATCTAGAATTAGTGTTTAAATTTATTTTTTTTCCAGCTTCTGATACTAAAATTTTAGTATCTAAAGATAAAAGCATTGCTTTTTTATATAAAAAAACCTCGCTCACTAAAGCAGAGCGCGCTTTAGATAATTGCCCCTCTGATAAATCACGATATTTAGAGTATAGCAAATAAGTAATGCTTGTGTTTAAAACAGAATCACCCAAAAATTCTAATTTTTCATTAGACTCCTTGCAAGTGTTTAAGTTAGTCTGATAAAAACTTTTATGCGTAAAAGCTAAGCGCAAAAGCTCTTGATTTTTAATGGGAGGTAACTGCTGCTTTAATTTCATTATTTTAATTCCATTACCAATTTTGTACTAGCGTATCCAAACCAAGGGTTTGTACACCCAATATTTGTGCTTATCTTTTACTTGCACCCAATTATTGTTTTGTTTTAAATAGCGAAAAGTTACATATTTTTCGGCTTTAGGGTAGTTTTTACTTCTAGAAAATTTTTTGCCCGGCCCTACTCTTAAACTGGCCCAAAGAGTTTTAACTACCACACACTTATACTTTGCGGTAATTAAAGCCTTTAATACCCAGTGAAAGTCTCCCTCAAAATCTTTAACCTGATACCACGATTTAGTTTCTGATACTTTTTCGATGGGCATATACTTAGATACCGTCCATGTTTTTTTATAATGAGTGCTTGGACCGCTTCTAAAATTTACTTTTTTGCTTTTAGTACACAAAGCCCAAGAAAAAATACTTGTAAAAAATATTAGAAAAAATAAAATTTTTTTTACTAGTTGCATAATTATTAAACCCCCTATTAAAAAACCTTAAATGCTAATTAAAAACACACCTGAAATCATAACAATAATAGAAAGAATTTTTTTCTTACTAATATGTTCTTGAAGAAACATTTTTGCAAAAAATAAAGTTAACAATAAAGATATTGCTTGCTTAAAGGCCTCGAACACCCCTACAAACAAGGTTTCAATAGACCAAAATTGAAAAAACAAGGCTCCCATAGAAGACAAAACCGCTAAAGACAAAAAAGATATTTTAAAGCCTGTCCATTTAACCAGTAACTCTTTGGGCGACTTAAATAAAAAGTAGCCTAATAAAAAGATTGCAATCATTAAATTTTGTTCAAAAAATAAGGTAAGCTTAGGCACTTCTACCAACACTTGCTTGCTAAAAATAGATGTTAAAGCCCAACAGCCTGCAGACAAAATCATATACCAAGATCCCTTTTCTAAACGAAGCCCTCCTTTTTCAGAGCTTTGTACAAAAAAACTAGCGATTACGATAATAATCCCCCCCGTAATTTGCCTTAAACTAAGCCACTCATCTAAAATAAAAATAGAAAATATAATAGAAAATATGGGGATACAAGAAAGTAACGGAATTACCGAAGAAAACTGTGACCATTTAATCGCCTTTAAAAAAGCAATGTGAGCAAAAAATACCGAAGCAATACTAGCTATAAATGTCCAAAAATACTGCTTAGCAATTATCAACTCTTCTCCTGTAAAAATAATAATAATATAAAAAAGCACCGCCTGTATAATGCTTAAAAAAAACAAAAATCCTAGGGCAGAAAAGTGATTTACTAATTTCTTTCTAGATAAATCAAAAACAGACCATGCAAAACTAGAAATAGCCGCTAGTACAAATGACATTCTTTCCTTTTTTTTCGTTCTTTACTGCCCTATTTATATAGGCTCAATGGCACTCTGTACACACTTAACATATTCTTTCTGCATTAATGCGTACACATTATCTTTAAATAATGTCACGCTCTCTTCTAAATATCCATCCACAGACTGACTGGGCAATATGCTAATCTGAATCTGACTTTTCCACCGCCCCCAGCTAAAAAACAAGGCCGATTTAGGCAGCACCTGATGAACCCCAACAATTACTACAGGAACCACCGGAATTTGTGCAAAAATAGAAAGCAAAAAAGGCCCTGTTTTAAAGGGCGAAAGTCTCTCTTTTTGATACCTTCTTCCTCCCTCTGGAGCTAAAGCGAAAGAATCTCCTTTGGCAGCTCTTTTAACAGCTTTTGTTTTATACATACTTACCGTTTTTCTTCCTTTGTTTCTTTCAATTTTTAAAATGCCGTACAGCCGAATAATCCACCCAAAAACAGGAATTTTAAACAAAGAGGCTTTTGCTCCAAAATAAATATGTGGAGCTACTAAAAGCAACAGAGGAATATCCAACAAGCTGCTATGGTTAAACAAATATAATACTGAACACGATGGCTTAGGTAAGTTTTCTCTTCCTACTATATTTATTTTTACATTTAGTATTTTTAATAAAGGTTTTGCCCAAAAATGTTCAAGCAAAACATGATTTATTTTTTTTGGAAGAAAAAGTATAGAGCAAATTAAAACTAAAAGACAAAGCAAAGAAAATTGCAATACCGCTAGAGGAAAAATACAAATAGCCCTAAAGTAAGACAAAACGATAAGAAAATACTTCATAATTCACTTTATACACTCAATCCTTGCCTTTATACAATATTTTAGTAAATTCATCTTTATGAGCAATAATACAAAATTTAAAAGTTTATCTGGACGAAGTTTTCCCCGTTTTTCTTCTTTAAAAAGTTTTTTTAGGCTCCCCTGGGTCAGCCAAGAAGAAGATTTTGATATTGGCATTTTGGGAATTCCTTTTGATGGAGGTACTAGCTACCGCCCTGGCGCCAGAATGGCACCTACAAAAATCCGCGAAATGTCTTCTTTAGCCCGTAACTTTAACTGGGAGCTAAATAAAGACTATTCTAAAAAATGGAAAGTGGCCGATATTGGTGACTGCCCTACCACGCCCGTAAGCTTAGAAAAAACTTATGACCAAATAGAGCATTTTTTTAACGAACTTGCTCTAAAAGAAAAGCGCTTTATTTCTGTGGGAGGAGACCACTCCATTACCTTGCCCATACTGCGATCTTTAGCCAAGCAACATGGACCTTTAAATTTAATTCATTTTGATGCTCACTTAGACACTTATCCTGCGGCATGGGGCTGCGAATACCATCATGGAAGTTTTTTAAGACATGCTCTTGATGAGGGCTTGGTTAATGGTTCGGAAAGCCTACAAATTGGCTGCAGAAATCCGCTCACCTCTAAAGACGATTTAGAATATATTCAAAAATATAAAATTAAGAGCTTTACGATGGATAGCATACGCAAAGAAAACTTTCAGGATTTTTTAAAAAATTTACCAGAAGTTAAAGGAAATAGCTATATTACCTTTGATATAGATAGCGTAGACCCCGCCTACGCGCCTGGCACAGGCACTCCTGTTCCCGCAGGGCTAACCTCTTACGAGGCCATTAAAATTTTACAAAACTTAAAGTTAGAACATTTAGTAGGGGCCGATCTTGTGGAGGTAGCCCCTGCCTATGATAACAGCGATATTACTTCTATTTTAGCTGTTAGCATTTTATTTGAATTTTTAAATTTAATGTAATTTCTTATCTCTTTTGTTTTAAAACAATTACTGTAATTTTTATCCCTTTTGTTTTAAAACAAAACACAAAATATCAAACAAAGTAAATATAAAAAAATTATTTGCCGATAAGAAAGCAGCCTAAACAAAAAAAACACAATCAAAGGAGTTTTAATGACACTGTCTAGTAACGAAAATATTCAAATTAGCCCCGCTTACCTAGATTCTGAAAGCCTAACCTTTCTTGCTAAAAAAATACACAAAAAAATACAACTTTTTTACCCTAATTCTCAACTTTTAATTCAATTTCACAAACAAGGAAACCATAATGTAGAGTGCTTGCTGCAATTAACCGAAACCGATTTTTTTTCTTCTCACAAAGCGCCCAGCTTTCAACAAGCTTTACATTACTGTGGAAGAAGGCTTGTAACACAAATTAAAAAACAAAATAAAAAACACATTGATTATAAAAAAGCTGCATAATTACTACACAAGTTTCACTAAACTGCTGTGCCAATTATGAACAATATCTCATTGACTTAAACTAGCAAAAGGCTATTTATTATTATTAATGCCTGACAAAAATAATAAGTTTAAAGAAAATGTTTCTGGCGCGTTTTATGTCGACAAAGACTGTATTGCCTGCGACGCCTGTTGCCTTGCTGCTGTGGAGCATTTTGAAATTCATGAAGACGATGGCCATGCCTTTGTTAAAAAACAACCACAAACAAAGAAAGAAACAGAAGATTGCCAAGAAGCTTTAGAGGCTTGCCCCGTGGAGGCTATCGGAAGTGACGGCGAAAAGTAATTTTTTTTCTGTAACTCCTTGAAAAGGTTTTACAACACTTTTCTTTTCTAAAGGATACAGCAAGGCCATTTGAATAGTTTTATTAGGCCATTTTAAACTAATAGCTTGAGCATACAATTCTAATTGATTAAAAAATAGCTCGGTATTAGACGAACTACCAAATTTATAATCTATAACCCAAATGTTATCTTTCTCCTTTCCCCATAAATCTATTTTTCCCTCTATATTATATTGAGAAAAAAAACAAAACTGAAATTCCCATTCAATAAAACTATTTTTAACAATCTCTAAAAAGGGAAGCTTAGAGTCTTTTACTAAAAAATTTATTACCTCATCTAGTTGTTGTTCTGTAATATTATGCTTTGATAAATTATATAAAGATTTTAACTCTTTTACTACTTCTGCTGTATCTTCATTGCTTTTTAGCAAAAATACGAAATGCTCTAAAAGACTATGCCAATAAGTGCCCTTTACACCTTGCTCTACCATGTTCTTAAACTTCTGTTGTGTAGAAAAAAGATTGCTTTCTGTGTTATTGTTTTTGCCTTCTACTTTTTTTATAAACTTTTTTTCTGCTAAAAA
>VSKW01007543.1_pt1 | contig 25466 bp, 23 predicted proteins | sample 4798611 | NCBI WGS metagenome assembly VSKW01 (sample SAMN12179536, study PRJNA552185) | sponge metagenome | biome: deep-sea hydrothermal plumes; feature: spots directly above weak diffusing fluid; material: sea water; isolation source: sponge from the Crane site of a hydrothermal vent ...
CAGGAGGATTCCGTCTAAAATGTTCAATTTAGATGGAATCCTCTTAAAATAGAACGAAATACGACTCATTTTATCATTTTTTTTGAAAAAAAATAAAAATAAACATTATTTAAAATTTATTCTCTTATTGCAAAGGTCTCAATCTATAAATGATTTTCAGATTGAGGACCCGCCCTAGTATAATCAGATATATTTTAAATAAAAGCATTTAAGCAGTATGAATTGTTTTTTTTATTATACCTTCTTAAGTGAATATCAACAGTAAAGCATTTTCTATAGCCCAAAAAAGCAGTCAAACACCCATAATTCGTGTCATTTTTTGTATCAATAAAAAAATAGCATAACATAGTTTATCAAAACTGAACTGCAGAAAAAAGATTTCAAATTGAAATATTACTGCCGTATAATTCTATTCATGCAATAGAAAAAGCATTAAAAAGATCTCCAGTGATGATTTTGCCTTCTCAAGTGTGAAGTGCAACAGTAAGGCATTTTCTATAGCTAAAAAAAGCAGTCAAATCCTAATCATTCGTGTCACTTCTTTTTATCAACAAAAGAAGGAGAATGACATGGCTTATCAATATTTGACTGCAGAAGAAAGGTCTAAAATTGATATTTTATTGTCAAAGCATTATTCTATTCATGCTATAGGAAGCGCATTGAAAATATCTCCTTCTACGATTTCAAGAGAGATTCTACGTCATACTAAAGGGCGACAATATGATGATCAACAAGCGCATCAATCAGCAAAAGAAAGGCGATTAAAAGCAAGCGGAAAACCTTATAAAATGCTTTCTATCCTGATGAAATATATTGATATTTTGATAAAAAAAATGGAGTCCTGATCAAATTTCAGGGCGATTGAGATTAGACAATATACAGATTAGTCATGAAACGATTGATCAATATATTAAGAAACAAAGCGCACTAGGATCTAATTTATACAACAATTTAAGACATAAAGGTAAAAAATATTGCACTAGAAAAGAAAAAACATCAGGTAGAAGGCTTATTGCTAATCGAGTCGATATCATAAAAAGACCTATGATTTTCGATGAAAAATCTCGTATTGTACGACTGGGAAGCAGATACTATTTATAGTAAAAAATCATCAAGGCGCTATTGTTAGCTTAGTCGACAAACGATCTCAATATATTGTTTTACAAAAAGTTGAGAGTCTCAAAACAAATGAAATAAAAGAATCTATTCTCAAATGTTGAACAAAGATGCCATTTCAATATAGACAAACGATTACTTTTGATCATAGCAAAGCTTGTTCTCAGGCATAAAGCCTGATCTAAAATATTGAAAATAAAACGTTATTCTTATAAACTTGATGCTTTTTGGGAAAGCGGTTTAAATGAGAAACTCATGGATTATCTCGTCAATATCTGCTAAATAATAGACCTAGAAAAGTATTAAACTATCGAACACCGCACGACGTGATACGAGGAATAAACAACCTTTAAGTGTTACAATTCATGGTTGAATAATAACCAACAACTGAGAAATATTACACCATAAATAAAAATCTAATGAATTGCATGATATAACATGTATTAGTTTTTCAGGGGTGACTATCTTATTGGATTTTACGAATAGGCTAAATACATCCTGAATATATTGAAAATTCAAACTATTGACAGTTCAAACAAAGCAAGCTTTACTGTAAGGATTCAATATAAAATCACAACAATACTGATGAGCGATGCAATACAGTATTAAATGAAAGATTTAATATCAACATAATAGCCTTAAAAAATATTATATCTTATTGAATTATAAGGATTAAAGATTTTTATTTATCTATAAGGGTTAGATGGAGTAATAAAAAAAATCTAGGCATAATATTGCTGCATAAAAAAAATCGTGCTATAAATTGCCTAAAACCTATTTAAAATATATACCTGAAGCATAAAGAACAATCAAGACACATTAAATTATGTTTTCACCATGCATTATCTTTAATTTATAAAAAATGAAATTTCGATAGCTAGATATTTATTCAATTGAAAAGATTCAGATAAAAATAAGATGAGTTTATTTAAGTTATCTTATTTATTTTTAACATAATATTACTTAATATTTCCTTAGGGGAAGGTGATGAAAAATTTAATACTCAATATACTCAATAAATCAAAACATAATATTAGCCCTTTTCAAATATTTTGTATTAGTTTATTGATTTTTATTAGCCTCCTCTGCGTTCAAAATAACGTATGAGTTTTATTTTGGAATGCAGCAGATATCCCCTTACCGATTGATCAATAAATGGGTACTGCATATCGCAATTCATTCAGAATCACAAAATACCCCATGACATGTGACGATAAGGCACTTTCATTTTACTATGGCGACTGATACCACTGCTGCCATCATAGGCTCAGGTGCGTCAGGCCTATTCACAGCACAACTCTTAAATCATTTAACTTTTGTTCATAATTTAAAACAGTGTCTTCAACCTGATTTTCATCACATGTTGCATTTAGATACGATCCTAAACGAACATTTGCCACCTATCTTTGATAAAAGACCAGGAAAAACATCCACTGGACAATGGTTTGACTCTTTTTTATATCATCATGCTCATAAAAAGACCTGTTTACTCCCCAAAAAAGATCATTGTCGTCATATTGATTGGTTATTATTTTCAAATCAAGCAGCCGGTGGAAGCTGGCATACTTATGATATCAATCAACGTACTATTAGCCCTTATCATTGGATGGAAATACCTGGTTTACCCATTAAAAAAAATGCGATTAGAAGATACACAGCGTTAACAGATGACAGAGAAAAAACAGATGCTTTGTCATTACGACAATACTTTACACAATATCAAGCTCAACTCCCCCCTCATCGATTACATTTTAATCATGAAGTCATTGAAATAAAACATAATCCACCTTATTGGATGCTGACTGTTAAACATCACAATAAGATTAGCATGATTCGAGCGACCTATTTAATATTAGCCATCGGGCAAACAGAGCCTACATGGCTTAACATCCCCGGAGAAGACTTATCTTTTGTATCTCATACGAATGCTCAAGCCATACAATCTATGAAAAAACTCAAACCCAATAGCCATATTTTAGTCATTGGGACTGGGTTGTCAGCAGCTGATACAATCAGTGCTGCTCAGCATTATAAACATCATATTTCACAGATTGTCTCACATCAACTGTTAACCCAGCAAAGTCAATATACTCGCTCTTCTTCTAGTCATCGATTAATGTATATCGGAAATTTACCAATTGAATATCCCCATCAATATCATGTGAAAACGATGATGCTATATCCTGAGAAATTCAAAAATCATTATACCCAATACTTAGATTATCAATTAGTAGCATTAGATAAACAGAAGATAGCCTATTTAATCAAAGAAAATCAAGCAATTAAACCTATAAAAGTAGATCATGTCGCTTTTCATTTAGGCTATCAAAGTCAGCGCTCTATTTTGCCAAAATCTATCATGACAGACAATTTAAATACATTCGATCATCAAACTTTAGAATCAACCGATTATCCTAATTTATTTTTAGCAGGTAGCTGCACAGGGGGCTGGTTTCAGAGATTTTTCTTAGGGCATGCTTTTTATATCGCAGAAACGATTAAGAAACGTGAATATATGAAAAATAAAGCATAATTTGATTCATTGAATGGTTAAAAAGTATTTAAACGATCTTTTAATTCTTGAATGCCTTGCTTTTTTAAAGCAGAAAACAACTGGATGCTCACACGAGATCCATAAGGTTCACACTGTTTCTGCAAGCTGAAAAGCTGACTTTTAGCACGACTGTAGCTTAATTTATCTGATTTTGTTAATAATAAATGAATACCTGTTCGATTATTTTTCAACGCCCAGTCTAATACTGTGACATCCAGTGCATTAAAAATATGACGAATATCCATCACAATAACCAAACCTTTCAGCGCAGTTCTATAATTTAAATATTGATTTAATTCAATATCCCAGGCTGATTTGATATGTTTTGCCACTTTAGCATAACCATATCCTGGCAAATCAACTAAACAATGGCCCGGTTCAATTTCAAAAAAATTGATACACTGAGTTCTGCCAGGTGTTTTACTGGTACGCGCTAAATGTGATTGCCGCGTTAAAGCATTTAATGCGCTTGATTTCCCCGCATTAGAACGCCCAACAAAAGCAACCTCCCACTTCATATCAGGACATTGCTTATATTTCGCTGCGCTAATTAAATAATGCGCCTTGTCGTAATCGATTGTCATGGAAAAAATTCCAGAATGTATGAAGAAATAAACACAATATCATGCTGCTTATTTCGATTCAAATAGCAAAAATCAAGACGCACTCTCACACAATAATAAGCGATGAACAGTACATTTAATCAAAATATAGGGCTTAGCATAATAGATTTATCTTGAAATATCAAGGCTCTCAAGATACGTTCTCCGTCAAATTATCTTGGATAACATTGCAAAAAACTGATTACGTATCCTATTGACATCTTTGAACTATATCAGTTTTACGTCTGTTCTAGAGCCAATAAAACATCATCCAAAATAGGATGCGATGCAGAAAATAAAGATCACTTTTCATGACAAGTCACACAAGTCAAGATACACTATACTCGTTCATTTGGCTCCGATCATAGACTCAGCGATCAATGAACAACTGAACAACTGAACAAAAAAAAGGATATATTAAGCGCACTTTTTTGATTTTGAATGACACCATATTGCGTATGGTACAGGCTACATAACTCATCATATTGAATACTTTTTTATTCAAAACACACTACAGCTTATGATTTGATGACAATATCAATCTTTTTGCATTCATGAGGAATCACGATGCCAACCCAGTTAGAACAATTAAAACAGTATTCTACACTTGTTGCTGATACAGGTGATATTGAGGCCATTGAACAATATCAACCACTTGATGCGACAACAAATCCTTCTTTAATCTTAAAAGCTAGTCAACTCCCTATTTACGAATCTTTATTAAAACAAAGCATTGAATGGGCTAAAACCCATCGAACGCATCATGTTGTCACAGCAGCGTGTGATTGGCTTTCAGTACAAATAGGCATCAAAATACTTGAAAAAATAAAAGGCTATATTTCGACTGAAATTGATGTCAGACTATCTTTTGATACACAAGCGACCATCAAACGTGCTCATGAATTAATCGATTTGTATCATACTGCCGGCATTCCTATTCACCGAATATTAATCAAAATTGCAGCGACATGGGAAGGCATTGCTGCTGCAAAAATGCTTGAGAAAGAAGGCATTCAATGTAATTTAACTTTATTATTTTCAATGGAACAAGCACAAGTTTGTGCAGAAGCTGGTGTTTTTTTAATTTCACCGTTCGTCGGTCGCATTACAGATTGGCATAAAAAAAATCAAGGCGTTGATCATTTTAGCGCAGCAACAGATCCTGGTGTCCTCTCTGTACAAAATATTTATCATTATTATAAATCTTCAGGTTATCAAACCATTGTGATGGCAGCTAGCTTTCGTAATATTGAACAAATCACCGCATTAGCAGGTTGCGACAAACTAACCATTAGCCCGCAATTATTAGCTGAACTTGATCAAAAAAACACGCTTGTATTAGAACAACTCAATCCTGAAACACCTTATTCTTCAGGATCAAAAGCCACATTAAACGAAGCAACTTTTCGATGGGCGTTCAATGAAAATGCGATGGCTCATGAGAAATTATCTGAAGGCATTCGTTTGTTTGCACGCGATACAAAAAAACTAGAAAATCAATTTAATACTTTATTAACTCATTAATTTTATAAATTTATTTCAAAAAGGTTTGACTTTATGACTACATCCTTTAGTAAAGATAAAATTCGATTTCTACTATTAGAAGGCATTCATCATTCGGCTGTTGATTATTTAAAAAAATCAGGCTATCAAAATGTTACAACTTTACCGCATACTTTATCAGACTCAGAGTTAAAAAAAGAACTACAAGATACTCATTTTATCGGTGTTAGATCACGAACACAAATAAATGAATCACTATTATCACATGCCCCTAAATTATTAGGTATCGGTTGTTTTTGCATTGGATTTGATCAAATCAATTTAGACGCTACAGCTCAAAAAGGGATCCCTGTTTTTAATGCCCCATACTCAAACACACGATCTGTTGCTGAATTAGTCTTAGCTCAAGCCATTCTATTATGCCGATCTATTTTAGAAAAAAATAATCAAATGCATCAAGGTCTTTGGAAAAAAAATGCAATCAATGCATTTGAAATTCGCGGAAAGAAATTAGGTATTGTTGGGTATGGCAACATTGGCATACAACTCAGCGTCTTGGCAGAATCATTCGGTTTATCTGTGTGTTATTATGATACTGCTACTAAATTACCGATAGGTAATGCCATGCCAAAAACGTCTTTAAAAGCATTACTGCAAGACTCTGATATTATATCTTTGCACGTTCCTGATCATCGTGAAACACATAATCTGATCAATGCTGAAACATTAGGTTATATGAAAAAAAATGCTGTTTTAATTAATGCTTCTCGTGGATTAACAGTCGATTTAGAAGCCTTAGCAGATGCTTTAAAAACCAATCAAATTATGGGGGCTGCTATCGATGTTTTTCCTGAAGAACCTCAAACGAGCCAAGCGCCTTTTCAATCACCATTACAAAATATACCGAATGTATTACTCACGCCTCATATTGGCGGGAGCACTCAAGAAGCTCAAGCCAATATTGCCATTGAAGTCACTGAAAAATTAATTACCTTTTGCGATAACGGTTCCACTTTGACTTCTTTAAATTTTCCAGAAGTCTCTTTACCTGATCACCCTGAAAATTATCGTATTTTACATATTCATGATAATACTCCAGGTGCTATGGCGCGTATTAATGAATTATTTTCATCTCATAATATGAATATCAATGCACAATTTTTACAAACTAAAAACACGATTGGTTATGTCGTCACAGATGTAAGTAAAGCAAAGCATACGGAGATTATCACTTATATTAAAAAATTAAGCGCATTACCAGGCACAATTCGAGCACGTTTATTACACTAAAATGAAGCATTAAATTCATCCGGCAATAAATCATAAAACGGCTGTTTAGGATTAGACAGCACTAAAATAAAGGATAACAAACCTCTTTTAGCACATTGATATTGCCCGGTTTTAAAGAGTGTTTCTAAAGAGACTAAATAAAGAATGCCTTTTTTTAGCGTGATGACATTTAATCTATTTAAACACGCTAAATAATCATGTCGTTTTTTTTTCATTAAAAAAATGGGGATTTTTTGTAAGTTAGCAATAGTGTAAATCGCTTGATCTAAAAAATCACCTTGATGCAATAAATCACTTAAATGCAACAAAATACGTAATTCTCGACTCATGACCCATACAACATTTAACCATTCTGTGGCGTCCGCTTGCAAGTAATTAAAAATACGCAAAACTTGTTTTGTATCACCTTTTAAGAAGGCATCAATTAATTTAAAAATATCATACTGTGCGCTATCTTCAACAAGCTGTGTAATATCCTGCATTGTCACTTTCTTATGTTCTAAAATCAGTGGTAATTTTTCTATTTCTTGCGATGCGGCTAATAAATTGCCTTCTGTATTTTCTGCTAATAACATGAGTGCGTCATAAGAAATGGTTAACCCTATTTGTTTCACGCGTTCATTTAACCACTGAATCAAGGCACGACCTTCAATTTTCCATACTGGAATCCAGGTTGAGTTAGGCTCTAACATCGAAAACCAAGCACTTTTTTCCATCGCTTTTGTAAATTTTGAAAAAACAAATAATAAAATATGATGATTGGTTTTTTTATTCAACCAAAGTGATAATATTTTTTCAGCTTGGCGTGTGATTTGACCTGTTTCATAAATACGTAATTCAATACATTGTTTATCTGAAAACAAAGAGGGGTAATTGATCATAGACTCTAAAACCTGCCAATCAAATCCTTGTTCAATATGATAAATAATATGTTCTTGATACCCTTGTTCATACGTTTTTTTTCGAATTTTATGACAGGCTTCTTCTTTTTGAAAAATTTCTTCTCCTGTAATAAAATACACAGAAGATAATTGGTCTAACGCTTTATGCAATTGTGCGGCTTGTACTTTCATTCAGGCTACTAATTAATGAATCATCATCCAATTGACTTCAATACGATCAAGCCAATAAAAAAAGAGCTATTCAATCAAAATCATGGATTGACTGGTTTCGCGCATACAACGACATGAAAGATAGTATGCTCTATAAGGCGATTTTACAGGAATATAGGCTATATGGAAAGCAATACTCTGCTACAATGAGTGATCAGTACGCAGACAATGATGTCGGAAAACGAGCACCGGTGATCGAGGTAATTCTTTGAATCGATCCTTTACGATAAGGATGACGTTCTTTACGTGTATATAATTTACGATTCGGTGTAAAAGGAATGACAACATAGGCACAGGCTAGAAATGATTTTTCTTCTTCCATACTAAGGATAGCCACTTCTGGCGCAATATAGATTGTTTCTCCAGGACCTTGAACCATTTGTATATTCATCATAACACCACTGCATTAAATAATTGTTAAAATATGAGTTATATTATAGCTTATATCTTGAAAAATGCAAATTATTCTATTATAATAACAGCCCTATCTTATTATAAATTATATCATTTTTAACATATTTTGCAAAAAACGTCTTTCACAATAAATACAGGTTAAAGCTGTATTTTCCTTTTGTTGTAATAATTTAAATTTTGAGACAATGGCTTCATCATGTGTAATACAATTTAAATTAGGGCAAGCAAATAAACCTTCTATGCTATCAGGCAATTTCATTTTATCTTTTTGCATGATTTTATAATGCTGAATAAGATTAATGGTGGCATTTGGTGCAAAAATAGCTAATTTATCGGCTTCTTTTTTTGCAAACAAACGACTCTCTATTTTAATTAAATCTTTTAATTGCATAATTTTACTGGGTAAATTAAATCCAACTGTAATACGCGTTTTTGATTCTAATAATTGTAAATTTTTTAAAATTTTAAGTCCTTGGCCTACAGGAATATGATCAATAACCGTTCCATGACAAATAGCTTCAACTTGATGTACGGTTGTTTTGATAGAATTCATGTTAATGTCCCCCAATGAGCTTGTTTATTTAACAGTAATGTCAATAATGCCATACGAGCATACATGCCATTGGTCGCCTGTTGAAAATAGTAAGCAAACGGTGTGTGATCAATGGCCAGTTCAATTTCGTTTAGTCGAGGTAAAGGATGTAAGATTTTCATATTGCTTTTAGCTTTTTTTAACATTGCTTTTTTCAATAAATAAGGGGTGACTAAATATTGGTATTCTGTATCATCTAATCGCTCTTGTTGAATACGTGTCATATAGATGATATCAGCTTGTGGTATTGCTTTTTCTAAATGAGAATAAACTTCATACGCGATGTGATTGTGATCTAAATCTTCAATCAAGTATTGCGGCAACTGTAATCCTTCTGGTGCAACAAAAATAAACTGTACTTTAAAATAAGAGAGCGCATGAATCAGTGAATGCACTGTTCTTCCATATTTTAAATCGCCAACACACAGAATGGTTAATCCATCAAGAGTATTCTGAGATTCATAAATACTAAATAAATCAAGCACTGTTTGCGTTGGATGCTGATTTGAACCATCTCCAGCATTAATAATCGGAACAGATGATAATTGAGAGGCTAAATACGCAGAACCTTCCTTAGGGTGACGTAAAATGATCGCATCGACATAAGATGAAATAACACACATCATATCGGATAAACTTTCACCTTTACGTGAAGAAGTATTCTCATTATTATCAAAACCGATCACATGCCCTCCAAGACGTTTAATTGCAACATCAAACGATAAGCGAGTGCGAGTAGAAGGTTCCATAAAACAACTACCAATCACTTTACCGGATAAAGCATTGGGCATGCCATGTGTTTTCATATACAAAATAGCTTGAATCAAATCTTCTAACATCATACGATCAAATTGTGATAATGACAGAATATGATTATTAAATAATTGATTTTGAATATTAGAAAACATAAGGCCTCATAATCCAAATCTTTCAATCTTTTCGTAGGAAAGATTTCAATAGCGTTACAAAAAAGAATATGCAGAGTAGTATAGCAAATGATTCAGATAGATCGGATTATTATTCAAAAAAATCAGTTAAAACGTGCCATATTAGATTGTATTTTTCAACATATTTCTGACAATTTATAATAAAAATCAATTCAATAGGTTTTTTTTAAGTCAGAAACTTCATTTTGATTCATTCAACCATAAAGCAATACCTGAAAGATTTGTCTATTCTTCGCATCACTTGATTAGGGCGTGTCCTCATTTTGAATTTACTAGAATAATAGCACACGCAATATAAGTCATCGCTTTAAAATGCCTAGCTAGCTTATCAAAACGAGTTAAATACTTCTAAAATGTTTTAATCTAGCCAATAAATTTTCAACAAGATGCCTTGATTTATAAATATTTTTTTAAAATGAATAGCAGGTTTTTTTAGTGTTAGAACGTTTTGGAATCATAGCTTCCATTCCTAATTGTTTTGCTTATTCTCGAATGAATTCAGAATGATATCCTTTATCTGCTATAAAAGAGCCAGCTTCTTTTATTTTTAACATCAGGCTATAGGCCATTTTTGAATCATGAACCTCGCCCCCAGTGATTTCAAAGTCAATCGGGCGTCCATTGCCATCAACTAGCCTATGAATTTTGGTTGCATTGCCACATCTAGATTGTCCTATTGTTCTTTTTTCTTCTTTTCTTCTTTTCTTCTTTTCTAGAACCATTTGCATGCTGATGAACTCGCGTATAAGTGCTATCTATAAAAATACAATGTTGATTTATTTTTTTTGAGAGTTAAAAAAAATGATGCTATATGTTTTGATATATCTATCGATTAAATCAATTATAAGCTGTTTTTCAAAGGAAAAACTGAGAGGGAATATCTCTCCAAGGAGAGTCTGCATGTCATTTCCATAATATAGCAGCTATGACATGTCGATCATTTTGCCATTGATGACATTGATTTTTTTATCATTATTTGTATTTTTTCCCAAAAAATATCAGTTACATCAGTCACGACTCTTTTTTAAAAAAAGAGTGTCGTTTATTTTAAAATAAAAAGCAATCTATCAATGATTTTCAGATTGAAGACACGCCTTAGGTGTTTGATCATTTAACATGTAGCCAAATCAATTATCGATTGCTTTTTTGGGCTATAGAAAATGCCTTACTGTTGCACTTCACACTTAAAAAGGCAATTTCAAAAACATCAGAAGATGGCACACGAAAATGATGATGGGCTAACTTGACTTCTAAACTCAATTCAGTCATGATTTGAAACATTCGAAAGATCATACAACGATTATATCAACAGATGGTATAGGATTTTTTATGAGCACATTATCAACATTATTCAAGAATAATCAAAGATGGGCTCGTGAGATGTGTCATCAAGATCCTGATTTTTTTAATCGCCTGAGCCAAAAACAAACACCTCAATATTTATGGATTGGATGTTGTGATAGTCGTGTGCCACCAGAAATCATTACAGGATTGATGCCAGGCGATTTATTTGTACATCGTAACGCTGCAAACCAAGCTTTACCAGATGATCTCAATATGCAAACCGCCTTAACCTTAGCATTACACTCTCTGCATATTCGTCATATTATCGTGGCGGGGCATTATGCTTGTATTGGTGTAGAAATCGCACTAAAATCATCTAATATACATCATCATTCGGTAGATGACGGGCTAACTTCATTAAGAAAAACAAGTCAAAAATATGCTTGTATTTTAAATAAATGCACGCATATTGCTGAAAAAAATGATCGGCTCAGTGAGCTGAATGTATTACAACAAATAACGCATCTTGCCGAACATCCATTAGTACAGTTAATCTGGAATGCCGGTGAAAAACTGACACTGCATGGTATCATCTATGATATCAAAACAGGTTTATTAAAAGACTTAGGTTTACATATTCATCACGCAAAAGATATACCCAGTATTATTTAAAGACTGAAAAAAAATAAACTGCTAAAATAAACAATGAATAAGCCTGAAAACTAGGCCTCCAAATCATTCAATAAACAATTTAAAATATCTCGGCCGTGCATGGCATCAGGTTGTTGATGATTGTCCATATCGTCCACGTTTTCATAAATTAGATCTTCTTGTGGTAATTCGTCTAAAAAAGGGCTAGGCGTGGTTGACATTAACTCTCCATAACGTTTCCTTTTTTTTGATAAAGTTAACACTAATTCTTTTTGCGCCCGCGTCAATCCAACATACATTAATCGCCTTTCTTCCTCAATGCCAGTTTGATCAGAGCTGTTTTTATGCGGTAAAATATCTTCTTCTAATCCCGCAATAAACACATAAGGAAATTCTAAACCTTTTGCTGCATGCAGTGTGAGTAATTGCACTTGTTGATCTTGTGTTTTTTCAGCCTGCTGATTTAATAAGTCATATAACATCAGTTTAGCAATCGTTTGGGATAACCTATCAAGATCTGGTAATTCAGGATCGCTATAAACTAATTGCCGCTCTATCATTGATAGTAGTAAGTGTACATGATGCATTCTTTTTTTAGCGGCTTCAATCGTTTTACTCGTATCGATTAACCATTTTTCATAACCAGTTACATCAATAATACGCTGAATAATCGCCAAAGGATCAGTACACTCTGCTCGTAAGCGTGACATCCAATGAATAAATTGTTTTAACTTCTTTAATCCACTGGCTTTTAATCTTGATTCTAAAGCAAATTCTTCACAAGCTTCTGATAAACTAATACCGCGCTCTTCAGAATAGCTTGTTAAAACACTCAGCGTTGTTAATCCAATTTCTCGTTTAGGTACATTCAGAATACGTAAAAAAGCATGATTATCATTGGGATTCACTAATAGTTGGCAATATGCTAAAATATCTTTCACCTCAACACGACTAAAAAAAGACACTCCGCAGGCCAAATAGTACGGAATTTGATGTTCTTTTAATTTAATTTCTAATACACGAGATTGATAATTACTGCGATATAAAATAGCATAATCTCCATACGCTGTTTTATATCGTAACTGATGCGTAATTATTTCCAATACAATGCGTTCTGCTTCTGCTTCTTCTGATGCACATCCAATAACACGAATTGGCTTGCCTAAGGCTAACTGACTCCATAATTTTTTTTTAAAATGATTATTATTATGTGCAATCAAAGCATTGGCAACTTTTAAAATGCGACGTGAAGAACGATAATTTTGCTCTAATTTTAAAACGATTAAACTAGGATAATCTACCGTTACTTGTGTCATATTTTCGACTCTAGCACCTCTCCAAGCATATATCGATTGATCGTCATCCCCCACTAAAGTAAAACGCTCATAAAAACCAACTAAGCATTGAATAAATTGATATTGTGCTGCATTTATATCTTGGTACTCATCGACTAATAAATAACGAATTTTTAATTGCCATTGACGCAAACAGGCTGCATTTTTTTGAAATAAAGAGACAGGCAATACAATTAAATCATCAAAATCAACAGCATTATAAGCACGCAATATCGTATCATAACGCTTATAAATAGCAGCCATTAAAGCTAAATTGGCATCATTCGATTCTACAATAGCCTGATCTGGTTGAATTAATTGATTTTTCCAAGCACTAATTTGAAACAGAACATTGTCTACATCAATTTTATCATCTTCATGATATTGTCGCATTGTATCCTGCAATACAACACGCACATCACTATTATCTAAGATAGAAAAACCAGATTTTAAATTCACTAAGGCATACTCTTTCTGCAGAATTTTCAACCCTAATCCATGAAAAGTTGAAATATTTAATCCTTTATATTTAGATTTAACTAAACGTTTTGCTATTCTTTTTCGCATTTCATTGGCAGCTTTGGCAGTAAAGGTAACAGCTATAATATCTTTCGGTAATAACTGACAATGCGTAATTAAATGTGTAATTTTTTCGATAATAACGCGTGTTTTACCACTACCGGCACCGGCTATGACTAATAACGGTTTGTCAGTTTCAAGAACAGCTTGACGCTGTATTTCATTTAATTGCATTATAAAAAATCAGTTGGTTTAGTCTCTCACAAAAGCGAAAACACATGAGATGAAACATCACGCATGAGAACGCATAACAGCAGAGCAGTATACGCTGTTTACGCTCTAGAAGTACAGCATCAAGATAAGATTAGAGAAAAAATAAAGGCATTTTCTTTATGTGATCCAATCGTATAATAATTCTCACGTAATCCGATTTGAACAAAATCAAAATGATGATATAAAGATTGCGCGGCATAGTTAGACGCATTAACTTCTAAAAAAACCGTTTTAATGCGTTGTTGTGATAATTCATTTAAGGCACTTTGCAATAAATAACGCCCTAATCCTTTACGCTGCATATTCGGTTGAATAGCAAAATAGATAATATCGGCTTCTTCAATCATATTTAAAATAACAATCACGCCCACAAGATGATCATTCAATAATAAAACACGACAATGATACAGTGATAAATTATCTTGCCAAACAGGCAGATACCAAGGATTGATTGAAGATAAAATCTGTGTTATGACTGCACAGTCAGCTAATTGCATCGCTCGATATAATAGTGCTGACATCCTGTCATTCCTATCATTTAAATATTAATCTGCATTCAGTATATTGATTCATAAAACACTCAATATACGACAAGATACATTAATTATAGCATACAGGTTTCACCAGGATAAAAAAGGATAGGTTAGCATATCATGACCAGTCATCATATATGATCAAAGATCATCGGAGATAAATGAAGCCAAGCTTCCATTTTACAGGATGCAAGCTGCCTCATTTGATCTAATGAGTAAGAACAAGCATATTGCTTTCCATCTTGCATGACAACACCATATTGATCATCAAAACTGCCATCAAGATTCAATACTTGCTGAATACTCATGGGACCCAATAATAAAATGTGTTGATATTGATCAAAATGACAACGATGCTTTAAAAATCCTTTCACAGCAAAAACAGCATCTTGGCTATTATTATTAGAATCAAAGCCAGGTAAAGGCCAGTCAAATTGATTGATCTCCCATGAATCACTAGAGGCTACATTCCATTTTAAAGCAAATAAGATGGCTGCTAATAATGCAGTAAATTTTGAATCAAACGAACGTATTAAGGGAAAGTCCAAAATAGCCATCTGCGTTTTCGATAACTCAATCACAATGAGTCTAAAGGCTGCGATGTGGGTTAATTTTTTGGGTATTTCTATCGCAGGCACTGGGTTTTCATCAACAAGATGAAGCTGGTTGGTTTGTATCCTAGTCTGAGGGGCAGCCTGGACATGACTAGCATGATGATCAGGAACCACCTGCTGCATCGGCGCATGCGGTAAGATAAAACGTGCAAACCAAGTTTGAATTCCCATATTTTTTAAATAATGTATTTTTAAACATGAGTGATTCAATGATAAACTCCTTCTTGATTGACTCGTGCGACCATCAGCTCATAAATAAACAGAATAGATCATCGCCAGTTGATGCAAATCGAGTTAAAAGTGGGTCATCAATCAAAACATATTGCATCATTCACACCGATTGTGATAAGTTGTTTTTAAAATCAGTTTTTCTTGATATTAGTTAAAAAATATGGTTAATAATTTAAAAATTAAAATAGATAATAAAGCGCCTGCTGGCAACGTCACGACCCAAGAAATAAAAATAGTCCCAATCACTTTCATGTTTAATGCAGCCATTCCTCGCGCCATACCAATGCCTAATACAGCACCGACCAAGGTTTGAGTCGTTGAAATAGGCAATCCTAAACCAGACGCTATGATCACGGTAATGGCAGCTGCTACTTCAGCAGCAAAGCCACGACTAGGGGTTAATTCAGTAATATTTCTGCCAATCGTATCTATGACTTTATAACCATAAGTGCCTAAGCCAATTAAGATACCAATACCACCTAAAATTAAAACCCACTGTGGCAACAAAACAGTTTCTTTCACAAGTCCTGATTGTAAAATAGAGACAATGGTAGCCAAAGGGCCTACAGCATTGGCCACATCATTTGAACCATGCGCAAAGGCCATTGCACAGGCTGTAAAAATCATCATAAAACCAAATAAACGTTCTACATGTTGATAGCGTGGACGCCCTCTTGGGCGATACATCACTTTTGTATAATTAAAAATAAAGCAAGCACAGAGAAAAAGTGTTAATGAAAAACCAATACAGATCACAAAAATAATATATTTAGATAATTTAATATCAATATAACTAAGCCCTGACTCCAAGGTAATAGCACATAAAATAAGACTTAAAAAAAAGATATAGCACGGCAAGTAACGCTTCGCCATTCGCAAAGGCTCATAGGTATTGAGAATAAATTTTTGAATACTTTGAAAAACAAGATAAGCAAGACAACCGGCAATAAACGGGGTAATGATCCAACTTGCTACAACCGAGGCTAACTTCTCCCAATAAATAATAGATGGGCTGATATTGAAGGCAGAAAATCCAACGATAGCGCCAATAATTGAGTGTGTGGTTGAAACAGGCCAACCTAAATTTGAGGCTATTAATAGCCAAATAGCAGTCGCTAATAAGGCAGACAGCATGCCATATACTAATAATTCAGGTTGAGATTGCAGTATCATAGATTGCTGATCAATCAATCCTTTGCTAATGGTTTCTGTCACCGTTCCGCCCGCCAAGTATGCGCCTGCAAACTCAAAAATAGCGGCAATAATAAGTGCTTTTTTTAACGTTAATGATTTAGAGCCAACGGATGTTCCCATGGCATTTGCCACATCATTAGCACCAATACCATAGGCCATAAAAAAGGCAAAAATACAGGCTAATGCTAGAAATAATGCATTATGTTCAATGATCAAAGACATAGTAGGCGTAATCTCAATTGACTCAATTGATAGAAATAATCAAAAGGTAGTTCACTTGAAAATAAAAGTATATATGATAATCCGCTGAAAATGTACTATTTATTATGACTGGCCATTAAAAATTGTCAACGCCGATTATGGATCTAATTGATTTTTATTCACATCAACCTCTGTTTCATGAAAAATAAAGGCCATATCTGATAAACTTTTTACTTCTGGTGTCAACCATTGGCTCATTTTTTTTAAATCAGATTCAGATAGAATACCTGATATTTTTTTCAATTTTAAATAATTTAAGAGCAAATCATACCGTTCACACCAATACGTTTTATAGGCATCATATACTATCGATTCTTGCTTGAAAACATCTAGCAAAGTTATCGCACCTTCAGCGTAATACGCTTGCGTTACTTTTAATGACTTTTTTGCTGACATAACATGCATTCGATAGGCTTCAATTTTTTGTTCATTTTTATACAACGCATTCCAAATATTCTGCAATGTTATCGTAGCTTTAGCGGTTTGATAAGATAATCGACTCGCTTGTTCTTCCATAAGATAACGTTTTTCATATTTAACACTGGAAGTATATCCTCCCGTATATAACGGGATCTTTAATGATAGACCTGCTAACCAATAATATGAGTTTTTATTAGATTGACTCATAGCGGTTAAAGGGTTATTAATATGGCGATAAAGACTGATTTGTGCCGATAATACTGGAAAGAAAGGCAAGGCTGCTATTGTATGTCGTTTTTTTGACACAGATAAATCAAGTGCTGCTTTTTTTATTTCTACATTATTTTGATTTGTTTTTTTCATCCAATAATCCATATCATAAGAATCATCTAGCTTGATAGGCATCATCGGATTTAATTGATATAAAACGCTGATATGTTGATGGGCTAACATGCTTAAAGCATTCACAGCACAATCAACTTCATCGTTAGCATCAAGCATTTGTACGCGAGCATTCGCATACTCTCTTTCCGCTGAAGATAAATCAGATTCCGAGAGACTTCCGGTTTGATGTGACTTTTTAATATCACCAAGATGTTTTCGCACAGTAGACAGATCATGTTGTTTCAATTCAGCTAACATTTTTGCTTTTAAGATTTTAAAGTATTGATTGGCTGTATCATACATTAATTGTTGCTCTGATAAAGCAACTGTCATTTGTGCTGATTGCTCTTGCAGCTTAGAGACTTGATACTCTCCCCATTTAACTCGATCAAATAAAGATTGATTCAATGTAATCGATTGGACATGCCGATTATTCGTTTTTTTTTCATTGGCAAGAAAAGTGGAGGACACCATCTCATAATCCGATGTCAATGAAGCTGTTACATGTGGCAAAAATGCTGATTTTTTTTGATTAAGGCGCATACGACTGGCTCGATAAGCTGCCTGTTCTGCTGAAAACAGCGCATTATTTTTTTGAACTAATTGATAAACTTGATGTAAATTGAGCGCTGCTACTTGGTCGAAAACAGGTTTAATTTTTGCATCACTTAATACACAATACATCTCAAAAAACACACACAGACTAACACGAAAAAAGACACTATAAAACAATAACTTTACCCTCAAAATATTCATTTTTAATTCGACATTCATCTATGATAATTCATCGCAATTGAAATAAAAATATCATCTTGTTATAGCATGCCATCTCCATTAAAAAAACAGATACTCATTGAAATGACAAGGATCAAGCATCATATTAATACAAGATCTTATGCATTCAATATACTGTATCATACAACAGATCATATCTGGATAAAAAACAACTGAAATGAATGTCATACAAAATATCCACCTTGTATAATATCACTTTTATTTCATAACACGAAGACGCTCGATATTGTATTCACTCTATTTAAAATATCATCCCAGCATAAAAATGAAAATATGAGGGTTTTTTTCAAGTGAAAGCGCTGATTATTTAAATTGAAATGGCTTATTTTTTTGTTATTGAGTACACTAGAATTTATAAAATTTTTCAAGTATCACAGGGATAAGCATTTACTGAATCTCAATGAGTGCTATTCATCCTGTGAAGCACTCAGTTCTCTTGGTAGAGATAATACTGTGAACGACACTTTAGAACATATACGTAATTTTTCGATTATAGCCCATATTGATCATGGGAAATCCACGCTTGCAGATCGATTTATTCAAATTTGTGGCGGACTAACAGCGCGAGAAATGCAAAATCAAGTGCTGGACTCAATGGATATTGAACGAGAACGCGGCATTACCATCAAAGCCCAAAGTGTCACTTTAAATTACACTTTGCATGACAAAACGTATCAATTGAATTTTATTGATACACCTGGGCATGTTGATTTTTCTTATGAAGTATCCAGATCACTTTCAGCTTGTGAAGGCGCATTATTAGTTGTTGATGCTGGCCAAGGTGTCGAAGCCCAATCTGTTGCAAACTGTTATACAGCAATCGATGAAGGCTTAGAAGTGATGCCTATTTTAAATAAAATCGACTTACCACAAGCAGACCCGGATCGTGTTGCACAAGAAATTGAAGATATTATTGGCATAGAAGCCACTGATGCCATACGGTGTTCTGCAAAGACAGGACAAGGTATTGATTCTGTATTAGAACAAATAATCAAACAAATTCCACCACCTGTAGGTGATCCAACAGCCCCTTTACAAGCCTTAATTATTGACTCCTGGTTTGATAATTACCTAGGTGTCATTTCTTTAGTCCGCGTCAAGCATGGCACTTTACAAAAACAAGATAAAATTCTGATTAAATCAACAAACGAAATACACACTGTCGATGATATTGGTATTTTTACACCCAAAAGAGTGGTCACAGGTTTATTAAAAGCTGGAGAAGTAGGCTACATTATTGCTAGCATTAAAAATATTCATGGCGCACCTGTAGGCGATACGATTACGCATGCAAAAACAAAAGATGCGCCTACTTTGCCCGGCTTTAAACGTATAAAGCCTCAAGTATATTCAGGGCTTTTTCCAGTCAGCTCAGAAGACTTTGAATCATTTCGAGAAGCACTTGAAAAATTAAGTTTGAATGATGCTTCCTTGATCTATGAACCTGAAAGTAGTGATGCATTAGGTTTTGGATTTCGATGTGGATTTTTAGGCATGCTGCATATGGAAATTATTCAAGAGCGCTTAGAACGAGAATATAACTTGAATTTAATTACCACGGCACCGACTGTGATTTACGAACTCGTCACACAATCTGGTGATATTCAACATATTGATAATCCTTCAAAACTACCTGAAATCAGTCAATTAACTGAAATTAGAGAACCTATTGTTGAAACAAATATTTTAGTACCACAAGATTATTTAGGCAATGTCATTACTTTATGTGTTGAAAAACGAGGTGTACAAAAAAAGATGAACTTTGTTGGAAAACAAGTTTCTTTACAATATGACTTACCCATGGGAGAAGTTGTTTTAGATTTTTTTGGTCGATTAAAATCGATTAGTCGTGGTTTTGCATCTTTAGATTATGCTTTTTCACATTTTGAAGCAGCTCGCATGGTTAAATTAGATATTTTAATTAATAATATTAAAGTCGATGCTTTAGCTTTAATTGTACATAGAGATTACTCTCAATCAAAAGGACGTGCTATTGTAGAAACCATGAAAGATATTATTCCTAGACAAATGTTTGATGTGGCTATTCAAGCAGCCTTAGGTAGTCAAATTATTGCACGCAGTACAGTGAAAGCATTAAGAAAAAATGTCACCGCAAAATGTTATGGAGGAGATGTCAGTCGAAAAAGAAAATTATTAGAAAAACAAAAAAAAGGCAAAAAACGAATGAAACAAGTGGGCAATGTAGAAATTCCTCAAGCAGCATTTTTAGCTGTATTACGTATTGATCAATCGTAATCGTATCTGAATTTTAACTTGATAATAGGATCAGCTATTATGACAAACGCACTTTCTTCACTTATTTTATTACTCGTGACACTGTTCAGTGGCAGCTTAGCCTTACATCATCATTTTTTCAATCAAAAAAGTAACGATACACCTCAAAATTCTACAAAAAAATCAGAAACTTGGCTTAAAACAATTCGATCCATGTTTCCTGTTTTTTTCATTCAGCTCTGCATACTATCTTTCTTATATGCTCCTTTTAAAATACCCTCAGGATCGATGCTACCAACGTTACAAGTAGGTGATTACATTTTAGTCAATAAATCGTGTTATCATTTACGCTTTCCTTATTTTAATTTCAAAATTATGAACACAAATAAACCGAAACGCGGTGATATTGTTGTTTTTAGCAGTACCGATCATTTTGCCAAACTGAATGACAACCTTCATGAAGATATGGTGAAAAGAGTGGTTGGATTACCTGGTGATACCATTGTGTATGCAGATAAAATGCTATATATTAATGATGAATTGATGAGTCATTACTTAATAGATAAGAATATTGACACGCAATATGAACCTGCTTTACAAGGTATGTATCCTTATACGATCGATCAACAGACGTTAGGCAAGCATGTCTTTCAAATAAAACACTACCCTATCACTGAAAGCATTACAGGTACATGGGTTGTTCCAGATAAGATGTATTTTGTACTAGGGGATAATCGCGATTTGAGTGATGATGGTCGTTACTGGGGTTTTGTTCCTGAAGATAATTTAATTGGAAAAGTATCCTATGTTTGGTTAAATTGGCCACACTTCTTTAAAAGCTGGCCCACGTTTAAAATGAATCGGAAAATAGAATGAAGCGTCTTCACTTTTTTAATAGTTCAACATGATAGGAGAAACCATGCAATATACTGAATTTACAGCTTTAACAATTATGTTAATAGGCTTAACAGGTTGTATTACCGCAATTTATTGGTTTTATTGTCGATTCAAAATCAAAACAAATGATCCTTTAAATAGCCATTCAATAACATACAAAATTTTCAATTTCATTAAAACAACGTTTTTCATGTTATTAATCATTGTTAGTATTAGAAGTTTTGTGTTTGAACCTTTCCAAATTCCTTCAGGTTCTATGTTACCTACTTTAAAAGTAGGTGACTTTGTCATTGTCAATCGTTTTATCTATGGCTTACGCATCCCATTATTAGGCCATAAAATCATCTCTGTTCGAGAACCTAAGCGTGGAGAAATCATTGTCTTTCAATTTCCTAAAGATACACGCATTGCCTATATTAAGCGCTTAATTGGTGTTCCAGGTGATAAGATTAAATATGCTAATAATCAACTATTTATAAATGACGAGCTCATACAAGATGCCTTTTTCAGTAAAACACGCGATGCTTATGATCCTCAGATCGGTTTCTCTCCATGGGCCACTTTATATGAACAAAAAATAGATGATTATACTTTTCACATTCAACGTTATCCCGATTTAATTCAACCCTCTTCAGAAATACTAGAATATACTGTACCGAAAGATATGTACTTTGTTATGGGTGATAATCGAGATAAAAGTTATGATAGCCGATCCTGGGGTTTTGTACAAACACGTTATTTAATTGGTAAAGCTGCGTATATTTGGCTACACTGGCCGAAATCTAACACACTTCCTTCTATCAAAAGAAACCAAGTGATTCCCTAAGAAAAGAATCATAGGCTAAACCATGCGAGATTTGACTTTATTAGAAAAAAAAATAGGATATTCCTTTAAAAACAGAACCTTACTTGAATTATCCTTAACACATAGCAGTTGTGGCTCTCATAATAATGAGCGATTAGAGTTTCTTGGAGACTCTATTCTCAATACCATTATTACAAAAGCGCTATACGCACAGTTCACGCAAGCGACAGAGGGGCAACTGACGCGTTTGCGAGCTAAATTTGTTCGGAAAATAACTTTAGCTCAAATTTCACACAATATATTACATTTATCTGATTTTATTCAATTAGGGCCTAGCGGCATTAAAAATGGCTTACATCATCATGATGCCGTCTTAGCAGATGCAGTGGAATCTTTAATTGCTGCAATTTATCTAGATAGTGATCAAGAAACATGTCAAGCCATTGTATTATCTTGGTATTCATATTATCTGAAAACGGCCTCAATTGACTCGAATGCAAATAAAGACCCTAAAACTCAACTACAAGAATGGCTACAAGCTTCTCAAAAAAAACTACCTCAATACCGCGTATTAGATATTCAAGGCAAATCAAATGCACAACATTTTTTAGTAGAATGTCAGATAGAATTATACCCTTCTGTCATTGGAGAACATCATAGTCGACGCGGTGCTGAACAAAATGCTGCACGAAAAATCTTACAACAAGCAGGCATGACAATTTATGACTAACCATCATCTAAATAAAACAACACAGCAATGTGGTTACATTGCGGTTGTGGGTCGACCCAACGTTGGAAAATCGACTTTAATTAATCATCTTATCGGTCAAAAAATTAATATTACTTCACGTAAACCTCAAACAACACAAAGACAATTACTGAGCATCAAAACAAACGATAATACTCAAATGATATTTGTCGACACACCAGGCTTACATACCAAAACACGATATCACAACTCTTTAAGTCACGCGATGAAAAAAGAAGTTAAGGCTGCCTTATCGCATGCCGATGTTGTTTTATGTTTATTCGATCGTTTACAATGGACAGCTAGCGATGCCTTAGTATTACAACAACTACAATATTGTGAAAAACCCATTATCTTAGCGGTGAATAAAATTGATCGCATCACAGATAAACAGTCTTTAATTCCTTGGCTACAAACATTATCCAACAAATTACCTGCAGCACACTTAATTCCTATTTCAGCACTGAAAGCTGATAATTTAGATCACTTGCTCAAATTAATCACGCAATCACTACCCAGTAACCCTTATTTATTTGATGAAGATCAAGTCACCGATAGTAGTATGCGCTTTTTGGCAGCAGAAATTATTCGAGAAAAAATAATACGGCAAATGGGTGATGAAATTCCATATGAAATTGCAATTGAAATTGAACAATGGGAAGATACTAAAAACATCACTTATATTGATGCTTTAATTATTGTCTCACGCCCAAGCCAAAAAAAAATGATGATAGGCAGTCATGGCACACGACTCAAGCAAATTGGAATCGATGCTCGAAAAGACTTAGAGCAACTGATAAATCAACGTGTGATGTTGAAACTATGGGTAAAACCATCGTACACTTTAATGCAAAAAAAGATACTCAATTTTACCTGAGCCATCATGGATACATTAGCCTGGATTTTACATGTACGTCCCTTTAAAGATCAATGCCTTTTAATTGACTTGTTAACTCAATCTTCAGGCAAAATAACAGGGGTGGCTTATAGGAAAAAAAAATCTAACGCAGCTCTTCTACAACCATTCAATCAACTGTATATTCATTGGCAAGGAGAAAAATATTTAAAAACTTTAAAAAAAATAGAAATCATGATGCCTTTTTTTTTAAAAAAGCAATATTTATTAGCGGGCTTATATCTTAATGAATTATTGGTTAAAGTGTTATCTCACACAGATGCCATGCCTGAAATATGGACACACTATGAACAACTCATGCATCATTTATCAAACCAATTATCTTTTAATGCACATTTACGTCTTTTTGAAAAAAAATTATTAGCAATATTAGGATATGCATTACCCTTAACGCATGAAGCAAAATCGAATACTCCAATACAACCTAATGCTCATTATTATTTTACAGCCAATGAAGGTTTCTATAGAATAAATCATGCAACAGAAACTAAAAAAATCATTCCAGGATGGTTACTTTTACAATATCATGAAGACAACATAACCTTGAACATTGAGCCTATTTTAAAATATATTAATCAAACAGCTATGATGCCTCTATTAGGTTATAAACCATTAAATAGTTCTTTATTTTTTTCAAATAAAACACTGTTTATAGAGTAAAAAAATCTATCCACATCAAGATATCCATTCATATTTTAATCTTCAATATCACTGTTCGCTCATCGTCACAATTGATCAAAAAATACACAATTTATGCATACTTTTTTTGTATAGAGATCGTTCATTTTGCAGTGATCTTATGCATGCCTTTTCAAGCGTCAAATACATCTAGGGTCAAAAAAAAGCAGTCAAATACTCCTCATTCATCTCACTTCTTTTTATCTTCCAAAGAAGGAGATTGATATCGCTTATCAATATTGATTGCAGAGAAATCATTGCAACACAACATTTAGCATAACACGTATTTTGAATCGAATAGATATTACAAAAAGATCTATTATAATCTGCCTTTTCAAGTGTTAAATGCAACACCTAAAGGTTTTTTAGTGTTAGAACGTTTTGGAATCATAGCCTCCATTCCTAATTGTTTTGCTTGTTCTCGAATTAATTCAGAATCATATCCTTTATCTGCTATAAAATAGTCAGCTTCTTTTATTTTTAGCATCAGGCTATAAACCATTTTTGAATCATGAACTTCGCCTCCAGTGATTTCAAAGTCAATTGGGCGCCCATTTCCATCAG
>VSKW01013337.1_pt1 | contig 25379 bp, 22 predicted proteins | sample 4798611 | NCBI WGS metagenome assembly VSKW01 (sample SAMN12179536, study PRJNA552185) | sponge metagenome | biome: deep-sea hydrothermal plumes; feature: spots directly above weak diffusing fluid; material: sea water; isolation source: sponge from the Crane site of a hydrothermal vent ...
AAAAATTGCTTAGCAAAAAATGGAAAATTACAATTGGCTTAGTTAAAAATTGCTTAGTTAAAAATGGAAAATTACAATTGGCTTAAATGTTTTACCACAGCAATTAACTCTTTAACAAAAAATACAATATCTTTTTTGCTGGTTTGCCACCCTAAACTAATACGCAAAGACGAATTGGCTTGTTCATCACTATAACCCATGGCTTTTAATACCGAGCTAGGTTCGGAACTGCCCGAGCTACACGCCGATCCGGTGCTTAAACTTATAGATTTTAAATCTAAACTAACTAACAAGCTATCGCCATTTAAATTAGAAAATAAAATATTAGAAGTATTGGGTAACCTTGCGCAATCTTTTCCGATAATTGTAGCGATTTTAATGTTTTTTATAATTTCTTCTTCCATAAAATCACGCAAATTTTGCATTTGTGTAAAATAATTAGAAATTAGCTTTTCTTTTAACATATGTTCGGCCATTAACCCCAAAGAGGCTATGGACAAAGTATTTTCTGTGCCCGCCCTTCTAAAGCGTTCTTGCCCTCCACCTTGAATTAAAGCATTTAAATGCACACCTTTTTTTACATATAATAAACCCGAGCCTTTTAGGCTATACACTTTATGAGAAGAAAAAGAAACAAGGTCGGCACCCAATGTGTTTAAATTTAATGGTAACTTACCAAAGGCTTGAACAGCATCGCAATGTAACAAAGCACCACAGCTTTTTAGCATTTTACTAATTTTATTAATAGGAAAGATATGACCCGTTTCGTTATTGGCATACATTATAGAGGCCATAGCTACATCCTCGCCCAATAAAGATTGCAACTGATTTAAATCCACTTGCCCGTTTTTATTTATCGGTAATATATCTAACTTTAGTCCAAATGTTTTTAAATATTCTGCTGTTTTAAAAACGCTAGGGTGTTCTACTGCACTAATAATAAATCGATTACGAAAAACAGTATCCTTATTTTTAAAAGAAGATAATAAGTGTGGTAATATCTGAGAGAAAAAAATGCCTTGCAAAGCTAAGTTGTTGGCTTCGCTACCTCCCGAGGTAAAAATTAGCTCTAAAGGACTGACTTTTAGCAATTTTGCTAAATTTTGACGAGCCTCGCGTATAATTTTTTTAGGCCCTCTACCTGCATAATGAACAGAACTGGGGTTGCCCCATTCTTCCATTTTTTGAATTAAAGGATTTTTTAAAAAGGGAGCTAAGGGAGTGGTTGCATTATTATCAAGATAGACTAAAGACTTCATAAGTTAAAAACTACTTTTAGTAAATAGCTTCTCTTAATTTTGCACTTAAATAATCCATCAACCATACCACCGAGGCAATGACAATAACAATGGTGCCCACTTCGTTCCATTGAGCCAAGCCTTGATACTGAACCAAAAGAGTACCAATCCCCCCACCACCAACTAAACCAATTACTGTGGCCATGCGAATATTAATATCCCAGCGATAAATAGTAAAAGACAAATACGGTAAAATAATTTGAGGAACAACAGCATACCATATTACTAAAACAGGATGGGCCCCTGTGCTTTCGATAGCCTCTAAAGGACCTTTACTAACCGATTCAATTTGCTCGGAGTATAATTTAATTAAAGAAGAAACAGAGTGAATAGATAAAGCTAACATTCCTGCAAAGGGACCAACCCCTACCCAAACAGAAAAAATTACTGCCCATACTAAAGGTTCTACCGAACGAGTAAAGTTAGAAAAAAACCTAATGACCGTATAGATAGACTTTCCAAAAGGAAATTTGCTAGCTAAATTTCGAGCGGCAAAAAAACTAAAGAAAAAAGCAATGGGCACAGCAATAAAAGTCGCTAAAAATGCAATATAAATAGTATCTACCATGCTAGACAGCACTTGAACAATAATGCTCCAGTTAGGTTGTAACAAAGCAGAAAATATTCGCTTAGCACCACTTAAACCTTGTGAGCTAAATAATAAATAAAGATTAATATCTACTAAAATACTTCCCAATAAAACATTTAAAACAAAAACTAAGAAAAGGAAAATTCCAGAAAAAGAAAAAAATTGAAACTCAGAGTGTAGCTCTGGTCGATTTTTTAAAAATTTATTGGTTTTGTACACAGCCATAGCTCCTAAAGAGCTGTTTTTAGAAGTCCACCAAAAAGCAAAAATAAGACTAGTAATTAGTAAGATAATATAAGAAAAAGCTGGTAAAATATTTTTTTCATAAATCATATGAGAGGTAAAAAAAGACAAAGCAAAAAATAAATAAAAAGTTAATAAAAAATTAATAACAAAAGCTTTAACTTTTCCTCTTTTCTTTTCTTCGGAAACATGATTTTCAAAACCCTCTACGGTTGTAAAATTATTCAATTCCTACCTCTTTTGCTTGCTCGCCATAAATTTTTTTAAACCAAGCTTCATCAATATCTAAAGGAGAGCCTTCAAAAACTAACTTTCCCGCCTTTAAAGCAATTACTCTGGTAGCGTATTTTCGAACTAAACTTAAAAAATGCAGATTACAAATTACTGTTTTGTTTAATGTTTTATTAATATAAGCCAAGTGATCCATAACCAAATGCGAAGTGGCTGGGTCAAGACTGGCTACTGGCTCGTCGGCGAGTAAAATTTCTGGATTTTGCATAAGCGCTCGAGCAATAGCTACTCGCTGTTGCTGGCCTCCACTAAGTTCGTCGGCTCTAACATAGGCTTTGTCTTTTAAGCCCACCAGTTCTAAACTACCCATAGCTTTATCAATGTCTTCTTTAGAAAATTTAGAAAAAATACCTTTCCATAAAGCCGTTTTTGCTAAAGCCCCCGAAAGCACATTAATTAAAACACTTCTTCTAGAAATTAAATTAAAATGTTGAAAAACCATAGCTATGGATTTGCGGGCTGATCTTAACTCTTTTGCCTTTAAACCAATTATATTTTGATTTTGAAAGTAAACCTCCCCAGAAGAGGCAGGTACCAAACCATTAATACACCTAAGCATAGTCGACTTACCCGAGCCACTTAAACCAATGACTGCCAAAAATTCTCCTTGCTTAACAGTAAAGGAGACGGAACTTAAAGCATGGACGCCATTTTCGTAAAATTTTTCTAAATTTTTAACTTCTAAAGCGGTATTGCTCATAATTTACTTTTTCTTTATTTTTTTATCTTTCTTTTTTAAAGTGCCTTCTAAATCTAACTTTGTGCTTAAAATCATTTTTCTGATGTCATCATAAACGCTGTCTTTTACTTCTACCAAACGGTTCATGTCATAAAGTGCTTTTAAGGCTTTATAACCTTCTTTACTTTTTTGAAATTCTAATAATGCTTGTTTAACTAATTTTTTTACTTTTTTATTTTTTTCTTTATCTTTATAAAGGTTAGACCGTATCATCCAGGGCTCATTAGGTATGCCTTGCGATATTTTTAAAATTTTTATTTTTTTTTCTACATCAGGAAATTGTGTTAGCACCCGTGCTCGCGCATCTCTTAGTACTCTTACTTTTTTTCCATTTATGGTTTTAACTATGGGGTTGTCGTAAAAGGTAGCCCCTGCATCTACCTGCTTTTGGTAAATCATGGCCACTACATTGTCATGCTTTTGTGCAAACACATGAGATTTTAACTTTACCCCTGCCTTTGTTAACATATTATGGGGAACAATATAGCCCGATGTAGAGGCTGGGTCAGAAAAAGCAAAACGCTTACCATTTAAATCTTGCAAAGTTTTAATATTGCTATCGGCTCTTACCAAAATTTGCGAATGGTAGCTTCTTTTTCCCTTTTCTCGCTCTACGGTTAAAATGGCTTCTACAGGATATTTTTTAACATCTTTTGCTAAAATATATCCAAAAGTGTTAAAAATAGCAAAATCAGCCCTTTGTGTTCCAAAAGCTTCTACAATAGCTATGTAGCTAGAAGGTATAGAGCCTTTTACATAAAACCCTGTTGGCTTATTATAAAGGGCTTGAGAGACATACTTTGCCACATAATCCACCACTTTATCTGTAGTTACAGAAATGGTTCTGGCATCAATGGCTGGCACAAAATACATGGTAAAGGGGCGGTTTTTAGAGCCCACTGTGGGGTCTGAACAAGCAGCCATGTAAAAAAACAACAATAAATAACAAGCTTGCATTAACCTTTTCATTGTTTTCCTTTAAGCTATTGTTAATTTAAGCATTAAATACAACAAGAACCACCACTTTGCAAATAATAAAATGCCAAGGCTTTTAAATAATAGACATTTATAAAAGTAAGATTTATTCTAAAGTTCCTAATATTGAGAAAACTATGAGCAAACCCTTAGACAAGCAAAAAAAACTAGATAGCAACCCCTTTTTAATTTCTGATTCTCAATTTTCAGGAGAAGAAGAAATACCCTTAGATGTGCTTTTTATAGGCGCGGGACCTGCAGGCCTAGCTGGAGCTATCAAACTAGCTCAACTCTCCAAAAAAGAAAATTTAAATTTAGAAATTGGAGTTTTAGAAAAAGCTGCCGAGTTGGGTGGCCATAGCTTGTCTGGAGCGGTAGTTAACCCCAAAGCCTTTTTAGAACTATTTCCAGAAAAATCTATAAAAGACCTTCCTTTTAAAGATAAAGTGACTAAAGAAAAAGTGCTTTTTTTAACAAAAAACAAAGCCTTTAAGCTGCCCACCCCTCCCACTATGCGCAATAAAGGCAATTACACCGCCTCGCTATGCGAAATGCTAAGGTTTTTAGGCCAAGAGGCAGAAAGTTTAGGGGTTAATATTTTTACGGGTTTTCCGGCAAAAAGCTTACTGGTAAATGGAAAGCAAATTACTGGTGTACGCACCACTCCTAGTGGATTAAATCGCGATTCTAGCCCCGGCGCGCAATATACGCCGTCTGTAAATATTAAAGCGAAAGTTAGTGTTTTGTGCGAAGGCACTCGCGGGCTTTTAACTCAAGCTTATATACAAAAAGAAAACTTAGCGGGAGAGTCTAAGCAGATTTATGCCTTAGGAGTTAAAGAGCTTTGGAAGGTTCCTAAAAATTTAGAGCATATTATTCATACCTTAGCATGGCCTTTAGATACTTCTGACTTTGGAGGGTCTTGGATATATCCTATGGGAAAAAACAAGGTTTCTATTGGCTTGGTTATTGGGTTGGATTACAAAAAACACTCGGTAGATGTGCATAAAAAATTACAACATTTAAAACAACACCCCGTATTTCAAAAAATTTTACAAGGTGGAGAAATTTTAGAATGGGGCGCTAAAACCATTCCCGAAGGTGGCTGGGGGGCTTTGCCCACAAGACTTTATGGCGATGGTGTTTTAATGGCTGGTGATACGGCGGGGTTTGTTAATGTTCCTGCCCTTAAAGGAATTCATTACTCTATGTACTCGGGTATGTTTGCAGCAGAAAGTGCCTTTGAAGCTTTACAAAAAAATGATTTTTCTAAAGAACAACTATCTTCTTATCAAAAAAAAATTAACCAAAGTTTTATAAAAAGCGATTTACAAAAGGTCAGCGAAATACGACCTAGCTTTAAAAAAGGTTTTATTACAGGAGGTATTAAAGCCGGTTTATTAAGTTTAAAATTAAATGCCTTAGTTTTTAAAAACCCTCCCCTAAAAGAAGATGCCGAAGAAGACAAAACTTTTAATACAAAATTAGAAAGTCTTCCGTTAAACCCTAGTATCCCTGTGATTAGTAAAGTGGATGCTGTTTATTTATCTGGAAACAAAACCAGAGATGATATTCCTTGCCATTTAAGTAGCGTAAAAGATATAGATAAAAGCACTGCAGAGTTTTATAGTGCTCTTTGCCCTGCGGGAGTTTACGAATGGAAAGATGAGCAACTAATAATTAATGCTCCTAACTGTATAGATTGCAAAGCCACTGATGTGTTAGGCCCACGGTGGGAACCGCGTGAAGGGGGAAGTGGCCCCAATTACAAAGAAATGTAAAAAGTGTTTATTATTTAAAGGATAAAAAATGATTACATATATTATGCTTGGATTAATTTTAGGTTTGTTTTTTTTCTTTTTTTCTATTTTTTTAAAAAATAAAAAAATATTTTTTAAAGCGCATCGGCAAGCAAAAGATATTCTTTTACAAACCGAACAAAAAAATAAAGCGCAATTAAAAAAACTGCAAGAAAGAGAAAGCGTTTATAGGCAAGAAAACAGAGACTTTCTTTTAAGAAAAAAAAATCGACTAGAACATAAAAAACAGCAATCGCAATCTTATTTAAAAAGACAAGAACGCTTTTATTCGGAAAAAATTGTAGAAAAAACAAAAATATCTAAAAAAATAAGCAGTATTATTGAAAAAAATACATTAGAAATGAAAACTAAAGAAAAAGAAGTAGAGCAAACAAAAAAAGATAATCAAGTACAAAAAAATATATTAAAAACTAATTTAGAAAATTCTGCACAAGCTAATGTTGTTGATATGAAGGAGTACTTAAAAGAAAAAAGAGGAAATCAATTAGAACAAAATGCAAAAATACAAAGCAAAGAATTACTAGAAAGCCTTAGTGTTATGGCAGAAAAGAAAGCGAAAAATATTTTACACAACGGTTTAAATCGCTTTACCATGCCTTATTGCCCTCATAGAGGTATTGGGATTATTACTTTTAATAGCGATGAACATTTTCATTTTTTTTGCGAAACCCACTCTCATTTATTCCCTAAACTAGAAAGTATTTGCGAACTAACTATTAAAACCACAGAACAAACCGTGGAGGTTTTAACCCGAGACCCTATGAGAAGAAAATGGGCCAGCGACTTTTTAGAAAAAATTCTTTTTTACAAAAAACCTTTGCAAGACGGACAGATGGAAGAAATACTAAAGAAACAAAAAAACTATTTATTAAAAACTATTCAAGATGATGGAAAAAAAGCCTTTCAAAAACTGCAACTTAAGCCTCTTCATAATAATATTTTAAATGTTTTTGGCACTTTACAGTATCGTTACTCTTTTACACAAAACCAATATGCTCATTGCCTAGAGGTGGGGTTTTTGTGTGGTTTATTAGCTTCAGAAATTGATGCAGAAGTAAAAAAATATCGACTTTCTGGCCTGCTACATGATTTAGGAAAGGCCATTGACCACAACAAGCAAGGGGGTCATGCAGTAATTGGTGCGGATTTATTAGCCCGACATGATGTAAACCCCGATGTGGTTTATGCTATTCGATCGCATCATCACGATACTCCTCCAAAAAGCAGTTTAGATTTTTTAGTTATTGCTGCTGATGCCCTTTCGGGAGCAAGGCCTGGAGCCAGAAGGTCTACTGCCAATAGTTATAATCAAAAAATGGATCAATTAGAAGAAATTGGTAATAGCTTTAACGAAATTACACACACCTTGGTTTTAAATGCAGGTAGAGAACTGCGCGTGTTTGTAGATAGCAAAAGAGTGTCTGATAAGCGCATTTTAGACTTACATAAAGAGCTGGTGGAAAAAGTAGAAACCGAATGTAAATATCCCCATCAAATTAAAATAATGATTATCCGAAAAAGCTCTGCCATTCAAAAAGCAGGAAGAGCTAGTTAGAAATTAGAAAAACAAAGTAGAAATTAGAAAAACGAAGTTTAGCTAGGTTTTTTAACAGACTTAGCACGACTGCCGTATTTTTTACGGAAGCGCTCTGCTCTGCCTTCTGTGTCTAATAAACGATTTTGGCCTGTATAAAAGGGGTGAGATTGACTAGATACTTCTACCTTTACTAAAGGGTATTCTTTGCCGTCTTCCCACTGGATAGTTTCTTTGGTGTGCACTGTAGATTTAGTTAAGTAACTAAAATCACAAGACATATCTTGAAAAACTACAAAACGGTTGTTGGGGTGAATAGATTTTTTCATACAAACCTCTTTATTAATTCCACTTATTTTGTTTACAAATATAAGTACCAGAAAAATAAACCATATTTTAAGAAACTAAGCAAGGCTTGTTTACGCCTAAAAGGCCCAACACTTAAACTTTGTACTTAAGCTTGGCGCTTAAGCTTTGTACTTAAGCTTGTCACTTAAGCTTGGCGAAATTCTTCTTCAGAAAAGTCATTCACTTGAATACAGTCCCAACGCATTTGGTGAGCCTTTAAAAGAAAGTCATATTCTTTTTGAGTTAGTAGATTCTTTTCTAATGCTTGTTTTAACCTAAGGTCTATTTTCCCTTTTGGAATAGCATTTTTTTTACACAAAGCTTTAAATTTTTTCTCTAAACTTTTAGACTCATGAGTTATTTTAAAAGCTTGGGTTTGCTTAAAAAAATCATCATCAGAGTTTTTAGACAAAAAGATTCCTTCAAATAAAGAGTCTCGAAAATCCGAATCTCTTAGCAAAACTTTAGCTGCCTTATGAGACAAGGCATCAGAAGAAGGTACTCCTATAATATTAAAAGACGACCAATACTGAATAAAGTGCGTAAAAAACCAGCTAACAAAAGGCACTTTAAAATTAACAAAAATACCATCAAAGGCTTTTTGAATATCATAAAACACTTGGTTTAAACTATTTTTTACCACCGACAACTCTTCTTCTGTTTGATAAGCACTATGTGAATATTTGTGAAAAATCGCCGAGATGGTATACAAATTATATAAAACATCGGCAAACCGACCTGTCATTTTTTCTTTACGCTTTAAACTTCCTCCCATTAAAGCCATGGCCATATCAGACATTAAAGAAAATACACTGGTAGCCCACATAAATTTTTGTACATAGCGTTTTAAACCAGGCACCGAATTTTTTTGGTAAATATAGCCTCTACTAATACTAAAAAGAAAAGTGCGACAAATGTTGGTAAAAATATGCCCTAAGTGAGAAAAAAAGGCTTTATCAAATTTTTTCACATCTCCTTCTGCTAAAGCTTGCATCTCTAAAAGTGCGTAAGGGTGAGCCCGAAATACCCCTTGCCCAAAAATAATAAGGGTGCGCGTTAAAATATTAGCCCCCTCTACAGTAATCCCTATGGGAGAGGCAATATAAGACATAGCCACTTGATTTTTTGGGCCCATGGAAATACCACTACCTGCTAAAATATCCATAGCCTTGTTACAACCCGTTCGGCACCATTCCGTGGTGGAATATTTGGCCATTGCTGTAACTACCGGTGGACTTATTTCTTGGTTTAATGCGCTTAATGTATAAGCTCTAACGGCCTCGGCTTTGTAACAAATTCCGCTCATCTCTGCTAAAACTTCTTCCACACCCTCAAAGTTACCAATAGGCATGCCAAATTGTCGTCTAATTAATGCGTGGTTAGAACTAGTTTTGGTAACCAGCTTTATTCCTCCTGTGCTGGTAGCTACTAAAGAAATTCCACGGCCTACTGATAAACATTTCATTAACATCTTCCAGCCTTGTCCAGCCTCTTTAAGACCACCAATAATGCTAGTCTCTGCTTCGACAACCACATCTTTTCCTTGAGTAGGACAATTGTAAAAAGCTATAGACATAGGGTCGTGACGACGGCCCAATACTACACCCTCTGTTTTAGAAGGAATTAAGGCACAAGTAATGCCCAAATCTTTCTTCCCCCCTAATAAAGCTTCTGGGTCTTTTAAGCGAAAGGCTAAACCAATCACTGTAGAAATACTAGCTAAAGTGATCCACCGCTTATTCCAATTTAAACGAATTTTAATAACTCCATCTTCTTTAAACAACACCCCTTCAGAGGTAATAGAGCTTGCGTCACTACCCGCGCCTGGCTCGGTTAATCCAAAACAAGGAATTTCTTTTCCTATGGCTAATCGAGGAAGGTAGTAATCTTTTTGTTTTTGTGTTCCATAATGAATTAATAATTCGGCGGGCCCTAAAGAATTAGGAACCATAACAGTAATACCTACCACCACAGAGCGAGAAGATATTTTTTGAATAACCGCACTATGTGCTGCGGCCGAAAACTCTAGCCCCCCCTGTGCTTTAGGGATAATCATTCCTAAAAATTTTTTTTCTTTGATAAATTGTAAAGTTTCTTCTTCTATGTCTCTGCTTTTCCAAATTTTCCAATCATCTATTTTTTCACACAACTCTTGGGTAGGACCATCTAAAAAGGCTTGTTCCTCTTGGGTTAATACCGCAGGCTTTTGGTTTAAAATTTTTTTTATACTAGGTTTAGAAGAAAAAAATTCTTTTTCTATCCAAGTTTGCCCCGCCTCTAAAGCTTCTCTTTCGGTGGAAGAAATTTTTGGAACAACTTTCCATTTATTTAACAAACGCAAAACTAAAGAAGAAATGATTCTAGACCGTACAAAGGGGATAAATAATAAAATGCTCGCCGCCACTCCCAAAGCAAAACATAACCAAGAACTGCTCCATAAGGAAACTTGAAATACTAAAAAAATAAACCACACTGTGGAAGGCAGCGAAAAGTAAGCTGCAAATATAATACTAACTAAAGATAAACCTATTACCAAACTGCTAGATAATCCAAATAAAAACTCTAAATTAAAGATCTGCGTTAACACAACCCCTCCCTTTCTTGTCAAAATTGCTTGCTGTGTCCTTATAGTTAACAAAATACAAAAGAAATACAAATAATTATTGCATTTTTATTCATATTCGTTATGGTAGACTGTTTTTGAAAGGAAAAGAAATAACTTTGACTCGGGCTATATAAATAAATTATAACCCATAAAAAAGAGCGAAAAGGAAATAGCAGTATGGCAGCAAAAAACACAAGACAAATCGTAAGATTTAAAACACAAAGACGACTGGGTACAGAACTACCCGGCTTAGGAAAACCAGGAGCCTTAGATCGCCGCCCCTACCCTCCTGGCGAAAATGGAAACAAAAGGCGCAAATATTCTGATTATGCTTTACGATTAGAGGCAAAGCAAAAAATTCGTTTTCATTATAATATAAAAGAAAAGCAATTAAGAAACTTTATTAAAAAAGCAAAAAAAGGTTCTTCTACTAACTGGGTAAATACTTTAGCTGGGTTACTAGAAAGCCGGTTAGATAATGTGGTTTTTCGTTTAGGAATGGCACCAAGTATTCGTGCAGCTAGACAATTGGTTTCACACAAACATGTACTAGTAAATGATGTGGTTTTAAATATTGGTTCTGCCATTGTTCCCCAAGGAGCAAGCGTTAGTATTTCTGAAAAAGCTAAGGAAAACCAAGCGGTTGTTCAAGCTACTAATAGCCCAAGGTTAGAAGTTCCTGACTTTTTAAGAAGAGAAGACAAAGGCAACTTACCTTCTGGAGTTTTACAAGCCGTACCCACTGTGGGACATATTCCTTTTGAATTTGAACCCGGTTTGTTTACAGAATACTACGCAGCTCGCAAAGTATAATTGGTGCTTTGGCACTTTTATATTTTTTTTCAAAAATTTTAAAAAAGACTATTGAAAAATTAATACAGTAAATAGTCTTTTCGACTATTTACCCACTGTGCTTTATCAGACTGCAATTTGTCTTCTAACAAATCTATAGAGTCTGTAGATTCCACCCACTTTCTTAAAAAATCACAACCGCTAATTAAATCAATGGGTAATTTTTTATATTCATACTCATAGGGAGGCTGAGACCACAACTCTTTGTTGGGGTAAAGGCTTTTAATAATTTTTAATAGTATAGCGACTAAGCGAAAAGCTTGAAAATCTTGAGTGTAACCAGGGTGGTCTACATGAATTTGTAAAGCTTTGCAGGTTTGCGCTTTAAATTTATGAAAACTGGGTTCAAAGTGCATTTCACGAATAACACAATGTTGTGTATATTTAGCAAAATCATTTTTTAAAATTTCTAAGATTTTTTTTGTATTTAAATAAGGAGCCCCTATAACCTCTAAGGGCCTAGTGGTGCCACGGCCCTCTGATAAAGTCGTTCCCTCTATTAATACACTTCCTGGGTAAACTATTGTGCTAGAAAGCCTTGGTAAATTGGGGCTGGGGTTAATCCAACTTAAATGTTTAGGCCACGGCTGGTCGTTAATATTATAATTGACCATGGGAATAATAGTTAAATGCGTTTTTAAATCTTTTTCCTTTTTATACCACAAAGCGGCCTCTGCTAAAGTTAAACCGTGTTGTAATAAAATAGGTGCAGCACCCACAAAACTTTTCCACTGTTTTTGTAACAAAAAGCCTTCTGCTTTTCGCCCCACAGGGTTAGGACGATCTAATATCCAAACTTCTTTATTAGCCGCTTCGCAATCTTCTAAAATATAAAATAAACTAGTTAAGTAAGTATAAATGCGACAACCAACATCTTGAATATCAAACAGTAGTACATCAAACTGACTAAGCATTTCTTTACTTAAACGGCGGGTTTTTGAATACAAACTATACACAGGAAGTGCATTATTTTTATCTAGCTGGTGAGGAGTTTCTACCATATTGTCTTGCTTATCTCCATCAAAACCATGCTGCAGTCCAATGAGTATATTAATAGATAGGCCTGCTTTTAAAAATTCCTTAAAAGAATTTTGTAATTGCGAATTTACCGAGGCGGGCCCCACCACCATAGCGATTTTTTTTCCTTTTAAATTTTGTATTTTTTTACTATCTGCTAGTAAAGCTTCGCAACCTAAAATCATCATAACGCTAGAGGGGAAAACGGAGTTTAAGACAGTCTTATTGTGTGTAAAAACTTATACCCCCATTTTCCCACAAGTCAAAAAAAAAGAAATGTTTTTATATTGCCATTAATGAACCTTACCTATTGAGTACGAAGCAGCCATCTTGTGCACACATTTAATGCAAAATTAATAACTTATTGACTTAATTGCTAATAATCTAAGATAATAATAACGAACGATAAATATTAACAAACTAAGAGGTTTTAGCATGAGCTTTTTTACCAATACTAACCGTTTTTCTGTCTTGATTGTTACTGTTCTTTTTTCTACAACCTTTCTAATGTCCTCTTCTTTTGCTTTTAACTTTTACTCCTCCCCTGCATTACAAAAAAGTTTTAAAAATGTGCAACAGAGGTATGAAATAGCAAACACACAACCTTGGAATGTTTTAGCTTTACTTCCTTCTGAACAATTAAAACAATTAAAAAAACGATTTACCCTACAGCTAGCTAAGCTTTTTCCAACCTCTAAATACAAAACCTGCAAAAATAAAAAACCTATACTTGCCTGTTTCTTAAAACGACAACAAGCCTATCGCGATGCAAGAAAATTACTTTTTGGAAAGCTACATTTAAAAGGCCATTCTAAAAATACTTATTCCATAGATGGTATTTATTGTAGCAAAACTTTTACTAATAAAGATTTTAAAAAATCCTATTTAGGTCCAAATCAAATTCCTAGCCCTTCTGTTCTGAACACAGAGCATATTTGGCCACAAAGTCGCTTTACTCACCAATTTTCTAGAACAATACAAAAAACAGACCTCCATATTCTTTATCCCGCTGATGCCCCCACTAACAGCCAACGAAGCAATCATCCTTTTGGAGAAGTTGTTAACTCTGTATCTAAATCTTGTGGAACGGCAAAATTAGGTTTAACTAAAAATAGCTCGAAAACTCATTTCGAGCCCCCTCATAATTACAAAGGGAATGTTGCCCGAGCTATGCTTTATTTTTCCTTACGATACCAAATGCCTTTATCTAAAGAAAAAAGAAAAATGTTTAACCGCTGGAGTCAGTTAGACCCTGTGGACGCATTTGAAAAACAAAGAAATGAAGCCATTTTTGCTATCAATCAAACAAGAAACCCATTTATCGATCAGCCAGAAAGTATTTTATACATATCTGACTCTTGGGGAAACTAATTTAACTATAAAAACTTCACCGTGAAATTAATTAGCGCTGATGGATTTTTAGATTTAGAACTTATTCAAGAACAAGAATCCTTTTCGTTAAAAGAAAGTGATCTTGCTTACACCTCTTTAGTTAAAGACTTAAAAAGCCACTGTACTTTTCAAGACTTTATTATTGAATTAAGCATTACTCCCATGGGTAAAAATAATTTTCTGCTAGAAGCTTTTAATACGGGAAATTTAAACACTGTTTGCGGAAAATGTGCTCGTAATTTTAATCAAGAGATAAGCTTTTCTTTTAAAGAAATTCTTTTATTTACAGAAAAAGTTCGCGTATCAAAAAATAAAAATGCGACACAAAGCTACTCGCTAAATAAAACAAAAGCCTCTGATAAGCAGCACCATAACTTAGGAACAGAGTCTGACACTTTTGTACAAGAAATTACCAATTATAAGTTTTCTATTATCCAGTGGTTATACGAAAACATTACCATGGCTATTAGTGAACAAAACTTTGTTTGTAAAAAAAAGGACTGCAAAAGTGTTTTTCAAAATCTTTTAAAAACTACAAATACCAATTACAAAGCCACAACAGAATCTAGCAAACCCAATACACATAAAATTCTTGCAGACTTATTAAAACCCTTAAAAAAACACTAAAGCTTTTCAAAGCCTTGCTCACTGTTGCTTTTTTTGTTATAAAACATCATGCTTTTCCCAACCACTACAGCCCAAGAGAAAAGACAGCTTTTACAAGATAAGCTAAAGCAAAACACCCTTTTACAGTTTCCAGGAGCTTTTTCTCCATTAGTTAGCATGCTTATTGAAGAGCTAGGCTTTGATGGCATTTATATATCTGGCGCTGTACTATCTAATGATTTAGCTCTACCTGATGTTGGGCTAACCACTTTAACAGAAGTTAGCCTAAGGGGGCGCAGTATTGCTAGGGCTAGCTGCCTTCCTTCTATAATCGATGTAGACACAGGCTTTGGCGAACCTATGAACTTAGTGCGTAGTATTCAAGAATTAACAGAACTAGGCCTTTCGGGTTGCCACCTAGAAGACCAAGTTAACCCTAAACGCTGTGGGCATTTAGATAATAAATCTTTAGTGAGCGTGGCCGAAATGACTAAAAAAATTAAAGCCGCAACTAATGCAAAAACGGATTCTAATTTTTTATTAATTGCTCGCACGGATTCTCGTAGCTCTGAAGGATTTAGCAAGGCTGTGGATAGAGCAAAGGCTTACATGGATGCTGGAGCCGATATGATCTTTCCCGAAGCCTTACAAAGTGAAAAAGAATTTGAAGACTTTAAAAAGCAAGTGGATGCGCCAATAATGGCCAACATGACCGAGTTTGGAAAGTCTCCTCTTTTAACAAAAAAACAATTAGAAAATATGGGTTACTCTTTGGTGATTTATCCTGTTACCACTTTACGCCTGGCTATGAAAGCCGTAGAAGAGGGTTTGCAGCATATTAAAACGACGGGAGATCAAAAAAGCATTGTTAGTAATATGCAAGAAAGAAAAAGGCTTTATGAAATTTTAAAGTATAAAGATTATGAAAGCTTTGATAAAAGTATATTTAATTTTGATTTAAAAAATAATAAAGAAGGTAACTAATAAAATAGTAAGGAGAGGATGTGCAAAATACAGAAATCAAAAAAGGTTTAGATGGTGTTATAGTTGATGAAACCAGTATTTCTAAAGTAATGCCAGATATAAACTCTTTGGTTTACCGCGGTTATAAAGTTCAAGACTTGGCGGAAAAATGTAGCTTTATTCAAGTGGCTTACCTTTTGTGGCATAACGAATTACCCAGCCCTTCAGAATTAAAAAAATTTATCGCCAAAGAAAAAGAGTATAGAAAATTAAGTAGCAGTGTTACAACAAGCCTTAATACTTTAAGTAAAAAAGCCCATTATATGGATACGCTTAGAACAGCGATTAGTATTATTGGCTCTAATGACGAAAGAACTTGGGACTCTTCCCTAAATATCAATTTAGACAAAGCCATTTCTTTGCTTGCAAAAATTCCTACTATTATCGCTTATGATTACCGTAGAAAAAAAGGCTTAGCGATGATTGAGCCCGACCAAAACTTAAACTTTGTCGAAAACTTTTTTAATATGTGCTTTGGAAAAATTCCCGAAAAAGAAGTTTTAAAAGCTTTTGAAGTGTCTTTAGTTTTATATGCAGAACATAGTTTTAATGCCTCTACTTTTACCACTCGAGTGATTAGTTCCACACTGTCTGATCTTTACAGTGCGGTTGTGGGCGGAGTGGGCGCTTTAAAAGGCCCGTTACACGGAGGAGCTAATGAACAAGTTATGTATATGCTTAAAGAAATTGATTCTGTACAAAATGCAGAAGCATGGATGCTAAATGCCATTAAAGCTAAGAAAAAAGTAATGGGTTTTGGACACCGCGTTTATAGAAAAGGAGATTCTCGAGTACCTACAATGACCAAGTATGCTAAAAAAATGGCAGAAATTACTAATCAAAAAAAATGGATGGATATTTCTGATACTTTAGCAACAGTTATGTTAAAAGAAAAAAATATTCACCCCAATTTAGATTTTCCTGCAGGGCCTGCTTACTTTATGATGGGTTTTGAAATCGAAATGTTTACTCCTATTTTTGTAATGAGCCGAATTACTGGCTGGGCTGCCCACATTATGGAACAAAACTCTGCCAATAGAATTATTAGACCTTTAAGTCATTATGCTGGTTTCGAGGCGCGCGAGTTACCACAAACCCACTAAAGCACAATGTTAAAAACTTTAGACCCTCAACAAAAAATTATTAATAGCTTTCGTAATTATGAAAGTTGGGAAGATAAATACAAGCACATTATTCAGCTGGGAAAAACCTTAACTCCTTTACAGGAAAAATTAAAAACCGAAGACAATATTGTCAAAGGTTGCCAGTCACAAGTATGGCTTGTGGCTTCTATAAATTCTCAAAACAAAATAGAATTTAAAGGCGACAGCGACGCTATTATTGTAAAGGGTTTACTGGCTTTAGTTTTGTCTGTTTACAATGGGCTAAGTGCTTCAGAAGTTTTAGCCACCGAACCCCTTTTTTTAAAAAAACTACAACTGTCCGAACACCTTTCTCCTTCTCGCAGTAACGGCCTTTTTGCTATGATTAAAAAAATTAAGTATTACGGTTTGGCTTTTCAAGCTTTAGAAAGGCAGAATTAGCATTGTTTGCCTTACCCAGCACTATTATTTATTTTATTAGTTTTATTGTAGCCTTATGCAGTCTTAGTTATGAATTAATTTTATCTCAACTTTTAGCAGTGAGTTTTGGAGGAACCCTTTTTTATTACTCTGTTACAATGGGTATTTTTATGTTTTCTTTGGGCCTAGGGTCTTTGTATTATACTTATAAAAAATCAAAAAACTTAATTTCCTTACTGGTTAAAACAGAAATTATTTTAACCGCCCTTGGGCTTCTTAGCCCTTATTGGATACTATATACTAGCTCTTTTCAAAATAAAATTTACCCTATGCTTTTTTATTTTTTAATTCACTTACCCTCTATATTAATTGGTTTTTTTTCTGGCTTAGAATTACCTAACTTATTAGATCTTTCTAGTAAAAAAAATCTTTGCCTTTATTATGATTACTTAGGAATGTTTGTATCTAGTGTTTTGTTTTATGTATTAATTAAGCAATTAAACTTAATTAATATTACTTTGTTAATTACTAGCTTAAATTTATTTGTCGCCTTGTTGCTGTTATCTTTTAATAAAAAATATTTTCATTTAGAAAAAATAATCAGCATTATTTTACTACTAGTTTTAATTTTTCATTGGATATATAGCACTAAAATAGCCACTTTATGGCAATATTTAATTTTATTAACCTAATTTTAATTTATATATTAAAAATGAGGGTTACACCACTCGCAAAGGTAACGACCTCCCCCTACTGAATAGCGTTTATAAGGAAGCCTGCAAATATTAGGGTTGTTATAAAAGCATTGAAAATAAGGCTCGCATACACCTTTTTGAGCATTCCAAACATTTTGTAAATTTTCACAAACATAGGCCACAGATAGTTCGGTATAGCAAGAGTGTATTTTATTAGCAACATCTATGTTAACAAATAAATCTATAGGTATAGGTTTAAAACTGTATTTTAAATGTGATTTTACTGCAATGAAAAGCTGAACCACTTTAGTTTTTAATTTTAAATTTAAATCTCTAGCCCATTGTTTGTTAGAATTATTTAATACAAACTCGCCTTGAGATAAAGAAGCATAAGGTTTTCGTTTTAATTGAATGCTAGAAATACTTAGGCCTGAGCCTATTTGCACATTGGTAGTAATTTTAGAAAGCTCTCTGTATGAAACATTTTTTAAAACCACTGAATTACTACTTCCTTCACGATAATACTGTCCTTTCAAGGCTATATAACATTGGTCAGGCCAAGACATTTTCCTTTTAATATCTTTAATAAAGTGTGCATATAAAGTTTTGTCACGCAATTGTTTTTGTGCTTTATAAGCAAAATCTTGCCCCATGAATAAATAAAATAAGACAGTTCCAGCAACTATGGTAAGCATGATTACCATTAACAAAGCAGAACCTTTAGAATGCTTTAGTTGCATTTCATACATAAATAACTTTTAATTCGCCTTTCAACACTTCTGCTACACTTTTTGCCGCAAGACTCTCTATAATTATTTTCATAGCTACCAATAAGGGTAGGAGAAACTCCCAGAGGACAAGAATAGCCTTGTGTTATTGGGTTAACTCGAGCAGCACCGCTTTTCTTACACCGACTGCCCCTTTCGCAACGCTCTACAGTAAAAAAGCCTTTCAATAAACATCGATGCTGTGGCACACAGGAATGAGTCGCTTGTTTATACCTTAACCCTAAGGCCGAGCAAAAATAAGGCAACTTAGTTCCTGCATAGCAAGAATCTATTTTATTATAGGGGAACTTTGTAAACACTGGTAACTCTATATAAAAGGGAGAAAATAACTTAGAACTTAAATGCTTAAGTTTAAATTGTATTTTAATTTGGATAATATAAATTTTATAACTTACAGATCCATCATTAAAAGAATCTGTTAAGGTTCCTGGTTTTTTTCGAATACTTAACTCTTTTATTTTCATTTTTCCTAAATTAGCACCAGATTTTAAAACTCCTTCCCAGTCTCCAAAGCCTTTATAACGAGTTAATGTTAAATTTTTCCAAACCACGCCTGGTAAATTTTTGTTAGAAAATTCTTTAGAGCAAGATGCAGTATTATACAAGTAGGTGGAAATAGCAGATTGAATATTATGAACTTCACTTTCTGTAACAAATTGCTCTTTTTGCTGAAATAATGAAGTAAATCCTGTAGCAATACTGACACTGATAATTCCCAATATAGACACTGCGATCATTAGTTCTATTAAATTAAAAGCTTTATTAGTAAGTATAGTATCTTTCATGACTAACATAATAGCATTGCTATATAATATAGAAAAGCCTTAATTATAAAAAAATAACTATTGCCGATTTGTTTTAATAAATTACGGAGAAAACTTTAGGGGCTTAAAAATAGAATTACTATTTTTTAAATTATTGTGTATTTTTAGGTATTTAAAGCTTAGCTGTTTTAAATTTTTTCTGGTATTTAAACTAATCTTATTAGAAAATTTCTTCTCATCAAAGAACAAAGACTGTTTGTTAACTTGGGCAAATACAAAAGGCTCGTTAATACCATAAAAAAACAAAGACTTAAACCCCGCCGCTTTTAAAGTCGCACTAATAATAGATTGAGGTAAAATAAAATTAGAGGGAAGAACATAATTTTTTTCTGTAAGCACTAATGCATCTGCAACAATATAAGACTCTTTAGATAAAAGTTTTTTTAATAATGTATAAAACTCAACACTATACAGCCTAGATATATCTTGATTAAAGGGGAAGGGGAAATCTAAAAAAACCGCATCATATTTATTTTTAGTGTTTTTTACAAAATGGAAAGCATCGTCTATATAAGAGTGCACTTTTTTGCTAGAAAAAGCCGATTTATTAATTAAATTTATAGGGTAAAAATTTTTAAAAAAGTAAAGAAGTTGAGAATCTAACTCTACCCAGTCAATACTTTTGCTTTGTGGTATGAACTTTAAAATTTGCGAAACAATTAACCCGTCCCCTCCTCCTAAAACTAGAATTTTTTTAGGAGTTTTTTTAAATAGGTTAATAGACCCCTCTACCATAGACTCGTGATAAACCTTCCAACTAAATAAATTCATTTGAGGGTTTTTGTTTAAAAAAATACTAAAAGTTTTAAAAATATCTGGTAATTTTCTAGTAGTATAGGGTGAAATAATATCTACTGACTGATAGGGAGTGCGAAAATGCTTAATAAAAGAAACTTTATTTAAAATATTTTTAACATTAACTAGATTGTTATTTTTATTTAACTGAACATTAAAATAATGCGCTTTTAAATAAAAATGATAGATGGAATCTTTATACAAAGTAGAGAAAAATAAAATACTGCTTAATACAAAAAGTGTTATTATTTTTTTAAAAGAAAAGGTTTTACAATTAAAGTAAATTAAATAAATTAAAGTGATTAGATTACAATAAGAAATAAATAAAAAAGCACCAAAAAAATCTAATTTAGGAATTAATAAAGCAGGAATAAGTAATCCTGAAAACAGCCCCGCCGTGTAGTTTAAAAAAATAATAAACCCTGTTTTAGAAGAAGCTTTTAAAAAAATAGGTAACTCGAAACCCGAAAGAATACCAATTATTAATACAAAAATTTGAGAACATAAAACTAATAAAATATTTTTATAATAAAACCCTCCCCATGCTTCTGTTAGCCAAGAGCCTATAGTAATAGAAAACAATGTGGTTAAAATATAAATTCCAAAAACAAAAATAGGGATTAGTAAAATTAAAAAACTTTCTATATTAATAAGTAAATCTAACCCTCTTTTACTATAAAATCGATTATAAATATAAGCCCCTAAGCCTAAGCTTAAAAAATATACACCCGTTGTTAAGCTGTATACAAAAACATGGGAGTGAGCGGAAACATCAACAATCACATACGCCAATAATATTTGGTACGATATGCTACAAAAAGATAAAGCAAAAACTAAAAAGGCCATATTTACCTACAAAGGCTTTGCTGAAAGTAGAATAGAAAACAAAGTTTGTTCCGCCAAAGCCCTTGAAGATGACACTAATATTATATACGAACCTCTTGAGTCTTTTCTGATAAGGTAAGCAGCATAAATAAATTTTTTTGCAGTATTATGCTTTAATAAGTAAATCGATTTTATCCCAGGTTTGGAAGGATAGCTATTTATGTTAGATTTAACTAAGCCTAATAGGTCTTGTTTATTTAAAGATACAAATAAATGCGTATTTTCCGATAACTCTTGAAATAGCTTTCGTATGTTTTGGGTAATATATCTAGCACCTATAACATAAATGCTATTGCTGCCCTCAGTACCAGACAACACCCCCACTTCTATATTTTCCACTTGCAAATCTTCAATGTAGGAATAGCTATATGTAGTTGGCAGAGTAATGTCTAAATAAGTCTCTTTTATAAATTGCATAACAGAAGGGCTTATGGACTGCTCTTGAGACAACAACGGCAACGGAGGGGATAATTTTTCTTGCTCAGACAAAGCTTTATTATTTTCTTTCCACGCCAAAAACTTATCTTTTGTTATAGGGGCTTTTATATTTTTTTTTGCTATGCTTTTTTTTACTAAATCACTTTTTAATCGTAATTGAGAAACCTCTTTGTATTGAGAATAAAACATATAGGCAAAGCTAAACATTATTATAAAAAAGAAAATTCTTATTAAGTTCTGTTTACTCATTAGTTTACCTTTGTATTGCTTGTATAATATATATAATTACTAGAAGGTTCAAGTAAGAAATTAAAATATTTATACTTGTAAATTTTGTTTTGCCTTTAAAATACTGGTCACTACAAAATGTGTTAATATAACAGAACACCACGAAAGCACTAGTAAATACAGGTCATCTTTAGCTAAAAGATCGTAAAAATATTTTCCACACAATGCATTAATGATTAAAAATACTATAAAACTTAAACCAAAGTGCGTAGACCAAGATAATTTTTCTAACAAAACAAACCCTCTATACTGCGCTAAATAGTCTTGCACTTTTTGTAAAAAAGCGATTCTTACAAAAAACAAAATAATCATAAAATGTACCCAAAATACCCACGGGCTTTGCCTGTGCAAAAAACAATTTGCCTCAGCCCCAAAAGGCATCATCGAATAACCTCCCCAAAATGATAAACAAATTATAACAGTAATTATCCATATTGATAATTTTTTGGTGCTTATTTGTGCAAGAGCCTTTTGGTTAACTTGATATAAAGCCCCTAGCCCGTAAGCAAAAAGTACTAAACCAACCCATGGCAACAATGGCCATGTTCCTCGAGACACTCCCTGTCCGCAAACGCCAATTAAAGCTTCTTGCCAAAAAGAATGCGTATGAAAAATAGAAAACTTCCAAAAAGGTATACATAGTAATGCGATGCCAAAAATAACTATAGTTTTAGCTGGAATGCGAAAGTAATTAATAATAACCACAATTAGTGAAGAAGAAATAATAAAGTGATATGTGTCCCAATGAAAGCTCCATTGTAAAAAGCTATATCCTGCAAATAAACATAAAATTAAAAAACCAAAAAATAATTTAATCCAAACAGATAAAAGAAACTTATTCTTTTTTTTAAAGCCCATAATAAAAAAAACTAAAAACACCAAAATAAACCCCGAAAAAGAAAAGTGCTTCATACCTTGTAACAAATTTTCTACAAAGACAAAAGACGATCCTTCAAGAGGCTTGTACAAAGAAAAATCGTTTAAATAATAAGGGGCAATAATGAATACTGCAAAAATTCGCAAGAAATCTAAAAGTAAGAAGTGCCTAGAAGCTATTGTCATAAAATAAGCCTGTTGCCATTTAATAAAAATACTGTTTTTTACACGCGATAATCATCTTGTATTTTTATTATAAAAATAGTAATCTGCTTTCAGCATAAAAGTAAATATAAAATTGTCAATACTACCAATGAAAAACTACTGTCCCTCTCTTTTTATTTCCACACAAAATGGAACTGGTAGTTTAAGTGCTAATCAAATTTTATTAACTGGATTATTTAAAGCGGGCCACTTTGTGGGAAGTAAAAATATTTTTCCATCGAATATTGCAGGCCTTGCTACGCAATATTTTTTAAGATGGAGTAATGTAGAGCATTTGTGCGGGTTTCAAACTCAATCTAATTATTTATTAAATATTCACCTTCCCACACTTAATGAAGATTTGTTAAAAATTAAAAATGAGGGTGTTTTAATTATTGATTCTGATTATACAGATATTTTAAAAAATTCGCCCAACTATTTCTTGATTAAAAAGCATAAAATTAGCGTGGTAAAAATTCCTTATAAAGATATTTTAAAAAATATTGAAGCAAAAGCACCCATAAAAAAACTTTTAAAAAATATTATTTCTACTTCTTTTTTATCCGAGGTGTTTAATATTGATAATGCATTAATGCAAAGTGTATTAAAAGAAAAATTTACTGACGATATTTTACAAGTAAATAAAAAAGCCTTTGTTTTAGGCTTAAAAGAAGCAAAAAAACAAATACAGGCAGGCAATATTGTACAACTGCCCAAAGAAAAAACCTTACAAAATAAAAAACATTCCCTTTTGATAGACGGAAACATTGGTGCCGCTATGGGAATATTAACTGCAGGTTGCCAAGTATTTTCTTGGTACCCTATAACTCCCTCGACCTCTGTGGCAGAAAATATAAAAACACTAAATGCACAATTAAAAACCAACAGCTGCTTAACTATGCAAAGCGAAGATGAGCTTAGTGCTATATCCATGACTATTGGTGCTGGTTGGGCAGGGGCAAGAGCGGCCACAGCAACCTCTGGCCCAGGGCTTTCTTTAATGGCCGAGGCTTTAGGTTACGCCTATTTTGCAGAAATACCTTTAGTAGTAGGAGATGTGCAAAGAATGGGGCCTTCCACAGGCTTACCTACTAAAACTTCTCAAGGCGATTTATGTTTTGCCGCACAAATTTCTCACGGAGATTGTCAGTCTATTATTTTGCTTCCCTCTAACCCTGAGGAATGTTTTACTATGAATTATCAGGCTTTTGATATTGCCCATAACTTACAAACTCCTGTTTTAATTTTAAGCGATTTAGATATTGGAATGAATTTACAGTCTTGCGGTGATATTTCTTACCCCTCCACAGAATTACAAAATGGTAAGTTAAGCCATACACAACCACGAGTAAAAAATTGGGAGCCTTATGCAGATCCCGACAAAGATTATGTACCCATTCGTAGCTTGCCGGGAAGTTTGCAAGCTTACTTAACAAGAGGTACCGGACATAATCAAAAAGGCGATTACTCCGAAGACCCCGAAAATTTTTCTAAATTGCTTAAACGGCTACGCCTTAAATACCAGTCTTGCTTAAAAATTACTCCCCCTCCCGTGATTACAAAAACCAATATACCCAGTGAGCGAAGTGTACAGATTATTGCCTATGGATCGACCGACCAAATAATAAAAGAAGTTCAAGAGCAACTACAGTTGCAAAATTGCTCGGTAGAATATTTAAAAATTCAATCCTATCCCCTGCACACAGATATAATGCAATCGTTTTTAAAAAATAGCAGTAAGCCTTGTTTTATTATAGAACAAAATATTTCTGGGCAAATGAAACAATTAATTACACAAGCTTTACCAGAGTACGCCAGTCAATTTACCAGCATTACTCATTATAATGGGTTACCCATAGATGCCTGTAGTGTTACTAAACAAATTATAGAAAGTTTAAAATAAAAATAATATTATGAGTAAAATAAAAAAAGTATTTAACAACGAAGATTACAAAGGTTCTCCTAGCACTTTGTGTACGGGCTGTGGGCACAATAGTATTAGTGAGCATATTTTAAACGCGTGTTATGATTTAAATATTGCCCCTAACCAAATTGTAAAATTATCTGGAATTGGTTGTTCCTCTAAAAGCATAAATTATTTTTTAAATCAATCTTTTGGAATTAATTTTATTCATGGAAGAATGCCTCCCCTAGCCACTGGCGTATATTTAGCTAACCCCGACTTAAAATTAATTGGAATTTCTGGCGATGGCGATACCGCTAATATTGGTTTATCTTCTTTTTGTCATTTACTGCGGCGTAATATTCCTATGGTTTATATTGTAGAAAATAATAGTGTTTACGGGCTAACCAAAGGGCAACTATCGGCCACGGCCTATGCTGGACACATTAACAAAAGCAAAGATGTGATGACGGACTCTTCCATTGACCTTTGTACTTTAGCTATAGAAATGGGTTGCCAATTTGTAGCTCGTAGTTTTTCGGGAGACAAAAAACAAATGCAAAGCTTAATTAAGTTAGCGTTACAACATAACGGCACCGCTTTTATTGATGTTATTTCGCCTTGTATTGCTTTTGCAAATAACCCCGAATCGAAAACCAGTCATGTTGCTTCAAAAAAGAATCGTCTTAACTTAAATAATATTGACCTTGTAAATGAAAAAGAAGAAACGCCTAGTGATACATTATATAAAGAAGGTGATGTTTTAAAAATTGCTATTTCTAAAGATACTACCGTGCATCTGTATAAATTAGAATCTAATAGCCACGA
>VSKW01003203.1_pt1 | contig 25258 bp, 20 predicted proteins | sample 4798611 | NCBI WGS metagenome assembly VSKW01 (sample SAMN12179536, study PRJNA552185) | sponge metagenome | biome: deep-sea hydrothermal plumes; feature: spots directly above weak diffusing fluid; material: sea water; isolation source: sponge from the Crane site of a hydrothermal vent ...
ATAGAATCTTTATTCAGTTTAGAGTGTAAAAATATAATAGAAAAAGGTAGCTATATGGAATCCTCGGAATATTGTATTGCATCTTTAAAACTAGGTTTTCATCGGTGTACTGTGCGTATAATTCAAGATAATACAAGCAATCACTCTTTGATATTAGATATCAATTATTTAGAATCAAGCTCTTGGAAAGGTGCTATATGTAGAATGTGGTTCATAATACAGTTCATCAATATATATTGTAAAAAGCAGGGATCTATCAAGATATCTAAATTAAATGAAAGTCTTCTTTTGAATTTAAAATTAATGAATATGCATGATCTGAATACATTGCAATCCTATTTTATTGGATTTATTCACTTTATTCAAAAACTAGGAGATTTTGATTTGTATTGGGAGCATATGGTCAATGATTGTGACAATAACATACCTTTATCTGTTGCGACTATCTTAACTTATAAAAATGAAGCACTATTTAAAAGTTGTTTACTATATTATTTTTGGAGGATGAGAGTTAATAATATAGAAAATCACTTGCACGTGATTTGTTTTTTTGAAAAAAATTTGCTGGATGCTTATCAAGATGTCATATTTTTTTCAAACATTATTCATTTAATTACGAAACAAAATATACAAACATTGCCTACAGATTTGTATCTAAAAATATCACATATTGAAGTAATAAATGAATGGTTTTTATGTAATAAGAACATCCAGGAAATATTATTGAAATATAGTATAATCATTGTTAGAGATGAAAAAGCTAGATACTATTTTAAAGACATACTGATACGATTCATAGAAACAGAGATCTCTGAACGATTAACAATATTGGGATTAACTTTAGAGAAAATAAAAGATTTAAAACAACAAATAATTCCTATTTTCAGTATGATACGTAAAAAATCCTGTTAGTCTTTTCAAGAGTGAAGCGTAACAGTCAGGTGTTTTCTGTAGCAAAAAAATAGTCAACTGTTGACCATGCATATCACTTCTTTTGATAAGCATAAGTGGTATATATGGTTGAGTCGAATTTGATTGCAAAAGCAAGATGTCAAATTGACAGCTTATTATCAAAGTATGATGTTTTGCTATGGTATTTCATAGTTAAGGACATGCTTCATCAATATGACTTTTAATGTGTTGTTATCTTGAAAAAATATGTCATAACTATTTATACTCTATTTTTTATTAAAGGGTTCGATAAAGCATGAAACCTTTGAAATAAGTAAATAAATGAGTATTTTTTGAGCTTTTTGATTAAAAAAACACATAAACGGCTTCATTTTTTACATCATTTTAATGAAACATATCATTTCATGCGTTTTTATTGTCTTATTGCAAAGGTATCAGCATATGTATCAAAAAAATAATATGATCAGCATGATTTTAATATCATTCCTATTTTTGGGTGTAGGAATGCAATCACAGGCTATGAATACATTTAAAAATAAAAAAACAAGCAGTGTTGATCGGTCTACACCTGAAAAACAACTTACATCAGTCAAATCAGGAAAATCATGCAAGCCTTGTGATGAAGATAAAATCCTTGATAGAGAAAAACGTATCATGCAAGATTCTGATTGTACTGATCTATTATCTGTTCTTCCAGTACCTGAAGAGGTCGATAGTATTTTTGAAAACAAGTCTCTTATTGGAGATCATGAGCCAGCAGGGAAAATAGAGTTGAATGTGAAACTAAAAAAAAAGGTAAAATCTCCTTCTGAACAAGAAATGGCGGTTAATCAGTCACTATTTTCAGCCCCTCAACATCATCGTTATCAATGTCTATTTGATTCTCCGATTGGTCAAATTTTATTAAAAAATAAGCGATAGCTGCATGCAAATTTCGTATCGGTGCAGTCCATTTTTCTGTGATATCATGTCTTGTCAAGTATAACGTTTTAACACAAACTCATTACTTTGAAAAATACATTTATTTTTGTGAAAAAATAATTTAAACGACTGAATTATAAATATTGACATGAAAAAATTCAGGTACGACTCAAGCCATACTATCCAAGCAATTATTGTAAATTATGCCCAACTCCGCATAAAATAGCATTCATTTTATCTCCAATCCTATTGCTTCATCGTTTTCTTTCTGATTTCATATGGCCAATGTGTGGTTCAATTGCGCTTCATCTTGCGACTTTTTTTAAGGCAGGATTCATTCCTTTTCGTTGTCTTGATATAAATATATCACAACAATCTGAGACCTTTGCAATAATCAGTTCAATGAATAATTTATGTATTTTTTTATTCAAACAATACATAAATTACTTCATTTTTTAAACTATTTTAATAAAAAAGATCATATCAGGAGTCTTGGTTGTCTTATTGCAAAGGTCTCAATCTATTTTGTGTTCTCTATAAACGTTATTAACAAACATCTGTTTGATTTGTCTGGATATTTTTTCATTAATATCGCACGCCATTTAAAGTATGAGCATCATATGGATGATTTGAATGAGATTTTGCACTTAAAATAAAGTCTTTTTTGTGCATGATAGCGATAGATAACTTATTCTTATACTTTTTGTCCGCTTTTCCTGGTCTTATGCAGATGACTTCTGGTTCATGCAAGCTGTATGGTTTATTTCTATCTTTTCGTTCTTGTTGTAACACAAGCTTTATTATTATTCATTCTTCTTGAAAATAAGATGCTTTTTCTATTCCTTGCATTTTTCTTTCAATATTTCGTATTCATCGACCGAGGTTAGCTTTTAATTTTTTATTTTACTTTTTCATGCGCTGATACTGCTTAGCATGAGTCTATCAAAAAAATGGTCTCATGGCTTTTTTTGATGCCTATTTGTTACACTGTTTCAGAGGAACAGTTTCTGAATAATAAACTTCAAATACTGTCCAAGGTATGATGTCAGATCATTTAATGAGTTCATGATTGAGATCCAGTAGATTTTTCAATTTATTTTGAAATAAATTTGTTTATCGTGTTTCTGTGTCTTTTTCTTTCATTGTTTTTCCAGGTTTTATATCAGAAACAACCAATAACTGAGAAATTTGATACTAAAAATTAACATATCGCATATTGAATTGTATAATATTTATTAATTTTTCAGAGTCGACTAAATAATATTTGAGCCTGTCAAAATTTGTTTGTAATTTTGATCATGATATCATTTCTTGGGTAATATTTGAATAAAATGACTATAAAAATAGATATAAGGTATTAATTTTATTGTATTTTTTAATTAACAAGTTCATCATATGTAATGCAGGCGGAACTTTTTTATATAAAAAAATGTCTTATGAATAATAACTATGAGGATGAATTTTTATGAAAAGATGTGCTAATCATGAGTTGAACAGTCCGGAAAAAACAGGGATTATGCCGGGATTTGATTCTTCTGAAAAAAAATAAAACTGGGTTTAGGTGCTGCCCGTTTAGTTAGTCGATGGTGTAGACTCAAGTCATACAAGCTTTAGACAGGCTTTTATACCCTCTGATCGTATAGCCGACAAATTACTCAAAAAATATCCATATAATATTCAAAATATTTTAAAACAATCAGCTATTATATTCAGTTCGAAAGAAACAATAGATAAGGTAAAGATATCAGATATTATTATCTAATATCATTCAATATGAAAAAAAATTACATCACCAATCTCATCAATATTGATCAACTCAGCACGCTAATCTGCTCAATGCTTCATTTTGCCTGTGAACATAAAGAGATACTTCTTATGCAAGACATATTTATCTTTTTACAAAACACAACATTATTTGACGGTGATACAATAACCAATATATTATTAAATAAATCTCAAGAATCTCCATATTCAATCTTTGCATTATCTTTAAATGAATCTTTATTAAACAATATTGACTCATTAATACAGATGAAAAAAATAAGCCCACAGAACATTATTTTATTATTAGACTCAGCTAGGGAACAAGATGAACAAACAACAATGTATACTCAGAATCATACATTATGTTTAGTTTTAACACTAATAGATTATATTGAAAAACATAATAAAATATTCTATTTATTTTTACTACAAAGCGTTCAAAAAAATTGCATACACTTTATTTCATGCGTAGTCACTAATATCTATACAGAAAGTGTAAAAAAAATATTTACTATGATGCATCAATATTTAGATGATCAACAAATGTTTCGTATTTTATTGGGTGATGTTGATTTACCACATTAATCCTTACTTGCTTTATTCTTTAACAGAGACTATATCAATAACGTTGTGCCGGCATTAAGCAATCATTATATTAGCGTATTAGACTCTATTTTTTCTTTAATAGATCAAAAATATATAAAAGATAGATATACTCACTATTTATTTTCTTCAAATCCAAATACTGGATTGCATAACATGATCAATCCTCATTTAAAAATAGATACATGGACACCTGTTTTTTGTTTTATCATGAAAAGATGCACTGCATTAGAAGCGTATGCTTTATTATTTGAAAATCAGTTATATCAGACGGCTATTTTAGCTTATTTGGAAGCACAGCCAGACAAAATTATACCTATAATCAATTTTTTTGATTCAACGTCATGCATCAAGATATTGCTGAGTGATAGGGATATCGGCCATAGGCTTATTTATTATGTTATAAATGCAAAGGAGCTCACATATGTATATAAAGATATGATGAAGTTAATCGAAAATAAATTCACCTCCCAAGAAATGTTTGACTTTTTATTATCATCAGTCAGTATTACAGCTAATTTAACGAAAAATATAGGCCAAACAGTAGCACATGAGCTACTTAGATTAGAAGCCTCTACTCTATCTGTCCATTCGCTTCTATATCAGTTGATGCATATTCTTGATGCATCCTACCTTTTTAAGCTGTTATCGTCTAATAATGGTTATCATGCTACAATAGCTATCGATTTATTTAATAGCAATAATACGCATAAAATAGAAATGGTGCTCGATTTCTTAGACTACATAGAGATAACAGCTTCACAAAAAATGCATCTTTTATCTGAGACAGATAGAGATAATCCATCTTTATTGACAGTGATGCTAAGCAAGATAAGTGTTAGCAATTATCCAGCATTAATAGAGTTCATGAATAATGCTTATGAATAATGCTTTCAGTTCATAAGAAATGTACAATCTTTTACTGTTATCTCCCCCATCATCTCCATCTTATTTTCATCAATTATGTAAAAATATACAACAGAATCATCCGATTGAACGTAATCCATTGTTTTGTATATATGTATTAGACTTATTGCTTGTAGATATACAAGATAAATGCAATAAAGCAGAGTGCTTTCAACTGTTATATACGGATCATTATCATAGTGTATTCTATATAATTTGCTCGATGCAATCTGCAAAACCAACCTCTCTACTGCTTCAGATAACACAAAAATGTGATGCGCATCAAATAATATCTCTGCTAGATTATACAAATAATACAACAATATCTGCATTGGAATATATATGCAAAATAAGAAAGAATGACCTAAATGAAGATTTTGATGATTTTTCAAAAAATATAGATTCTTTTTTAGAGTACTTAAATACAAGCGAAACATCCGACAGGTATCACTTTTTTAAGATGGAATTATCTAGCTCATGAGCCTAGATCTTAATCATTAAAGAAAGCAGTAGAATTTAAAAAACTGTAAAAAAGTTGTCATCTCTAGCAACTACAGGAACAGAAGTACTCAAGCTTACTCAATATGCAGAAGTACAGGGTTCATATACTCCTGTAAAGTGAATGATTTGAATTACATCGAATTTTAATGCTATTTTTCATAAAAGGCTGCTAAGAATCCTGTTCTTTAATTGGCAGTCTTCATATATCTTCATGGCTTAAGAGACGCTGATTGTTATGAGTGGATCCTAAAAAAATTGATTTGATTGTTTCAGGAATTTCTGCGTAGCGACAACATGAGACATTCAGTGTTAAAAAAAATGACACAAAATATGTGAAATACTCTCATTGTTAGACTAAAGATATGCCTTAGGCCGTCTATTTAAAAAAACGAAGACCTGTGCAATAAGAGAATAAATGACAAGGCCTTGTTGTCTTTATTTTCACCTCAAATAAACCAATATTTGATGTTGAATATAGATGAAAAATGATACAAAAAGTTTGTAAAGGCATTCAAGTTTCTTGTCTAAAACCTGCTAGTAAATGACAGATACTGAGTTTTTATTTGTTATTTTATTCAGTATTTGCATACTTTCTTCTGACGGTTGAATTGCATAAGTAGGCGATAAATTGAGAATGATTGATGTTTTTTCTCGTTGATAGTGCAATTGCACAGGTAAGCCACCTTGATGATCTAAAAGAAATTTTTTTAATGATTCTAGCCATTTTATGTTGCAAGTTGATTGATTTGTCTTAATGTTGATTGCTTTAGCATATTTGATCCTAGCTTCTTCCAGAGTCATCACATGTCTAGCGAGTGCTTTGAGTTCTCCTGAGTATTCATCATAGCTAATATCACCTTCTACAATGATTAATTGGCCTACGATGAGTTTTGCTTGGACTATTTGGAAAGTATCTGAAAAAACAGCAATACTGAATCGTGCGCTTTTATCATCTAAGATGAAAAATGCTATTTTTTCTCCTCGTTTATTGCGAATAACACGTATGTTAATAATTAATCCAGCTAACATCGTTTGACGTTTTATGTCTAATTTTGAGAGTGATTTAGGGATAAAATGTGATAACTCATTGAGATAAGAGTCAATAGGATGTCCTGTTAAATAGAGACCTAAAGTCTCTTTTTCACCCGTTAAACGTTCTTTGTCAGTTAAAGGTGTTGTTTTTAAATAAGGATCATAAGCATGCTGATTTTGTGATGGTTTTAAATCATTAAATAGATCATTGATGCCAGCACGTTTGCTTTCAGCTGATTGGTTGGCAGCTTTACTAGCATCTTCTACGCAAGCTAATAAAACAGCACGATTTAAATTTAAATCAGCCTGATTAGGCCCTAATAGATCACAAGCTCCAGATCGAATTAGCGCTTCCATTGCTCGTTTATTTATTTTTTTTACATTCAATTGTTCATAAAAATCAAATAAATTATTAAAATGTGTTTTATTTTTATGCGCTAATTTAATTGTCTCAGCAGGCCCTTCCCCAATCCCTTTGATAGCCCCTAAGCCATAGATGATTTTATGATCTTTGACCGTAAAACTATATTGACTGGTTGTAATATTAGGCGGCAATATCATGATATCCATTCGCTTTACTTCTTCGACTAGTGTTACAATTTTATCTGTATTTTGCATATCAGCAGATAAAACAGCGGCTATAAATTCTGCTGGATAATGTGTTTTGAGCCATAAAGTTTGATAAGAAACTAAAGCATAGGCAGCTGAATGAGATTTATTAAAACCATATCCGGCAAATTTTTCCACTAAATCAAAAATTTTCATAGATAAACTGTCATGAATATTAATTGCAGCGGCACCTTGAGCAAATTTATGACGATGTTGAGCCATTTCTTCTGGTTTTTTTTTGCCCATAGCACGTCGGAGTAAATCAGCTTCTCCTAAAGAATAACCTGCTAATTGTTGTGCTATTTGCATGACCTGTTCTTGATATAAAATAATGCCATAGGTTGATTGTAAAATAGGTTTGAGTAATTCATGTTGATACTGTGGGTCAGGGTAAGAAATTTTCTCTCGACCGTGTTTTCGATTAATGAAATTATCAACCATGCCTGATTGTAGAGGGCCCGGTCTAAATAAAGCGACTAAAGCAATAATTTCTTCAAAACAATCAGGTAATAAACGCTTAATTAATTCCTTCATTCCGCGAGACTCTAGCTGAAAAATAGCTGTTGTTTCACCAGACTTTAATTGGTCGTAGCATGCTTTATCATTTAAATCAATCGATTCTATTTGAATAGGATCTAGTTGTATTTTTTTTCGATTATGATTAATGAGCGTTAAAGTCCAATCAATAATAGTTAAAGTGCGTAACCCTAAGAAGTCAAATTTAACTAATCCAACAGTTTCTACATCATTTTTATCATATTGTGTGACTAAATTGTCTCCTTGCTCATCACAATAAATTGGTGAAAAGTCAGTTAGTTTTTTAGGGGCAATGACAACACCACCAGCATGTTTCCCGACATTTCTAGTTAAACCTTCTAATTTTAAGGCTTTATTCCAAGTTTCTTGTGCATTAGGATCTTGTTTTAAAAATAAGCGGATATTTTCTTCTTGAGAAATGGCTTTAGTGAGCGTCATGCCAATTTCAAATGGAATCAATTTAGATAATTTGTCAGCCATACTGTAAGGTTTGCCTAAAACGCGAGCTACATCTCGAATCACAGCTTTAGCTGACATGGTCCCAAAAGTAATAATTTGGGATACCGCTGCTTGACCATAGGTGGTCGTGACGTATTCAATCACGCGGTCGCGATTTTCCATGCAAAAATCGATATCAAAATCAGGCATTGAGACCCGTGCTGGATTTAAAAAGCGCTCAAATAATAACTCATAATGCATGGGATCTAAGTCTGTTATGTTTAAGGCATAGGCTACTAGTGATCCGGCGCCAGAGCCGCGACCTGGACCAACAGGAATCTGATTGTTTTTAGCCCATTGGATGAAATCCATAACGATTAAAAAATATCCAGCAAACCCCATTTCTAAAATCATTTTTATTTCAAAATTTAATCGTTGTTGGTATACATCTTCTGAAATTAAATCAGTTGGATGTGTGTTTTTTTTCAAAAAATCCAAGCGATTTTGTAAACCTTTTTGCGCTATTTGCTTAAAAAAGGCATCTAATGTTAAGTTTTTTGGAATTGGAAAATCAGGAAGACATGGTATTCCTAAATGTATTTTAATATTGCAACGTTTAGCGATTTCAACTGTATTTTCAATGGCTTCTGGAATATCTTGAAATAATGCTTGCATCGTGTCTGGTGATTTAAAATATTGCTCTTCTGTATATTTTTTTTTGCGCGTCAGATCATCTAATAATTGACCTTCTGAAATACAGACTCTAATTTCATGTGCTTCAAAATCACTACGATCAATGAATAATACATCATTAGTTGCAACTAAAGGTGTATTTGTTTGAGCGGCTAAAGGGAGTATAGCTTGAATATATGTTTCTTCATGAATACGATTTGTTCTTTGTATTTCTAGGTAAAATCGATCTGGGAAGTGTTTTTTCCATTCAAGTAATGTTGGGTGAGCTAAATCTGAGTGTTGGCTTAATAAGATGAAACCTATTTCTCCTTCTTTTGCGCCAGATAAGGCAATTAATCCTTCAGATTTTTCATAAATCCATGATTTTTTGCATAATGCTTTGCCATGATGTTGATTATATTGAAAAGATAAAGAAATTAACTCCATTAAGTGTTTGTAGCCAATTTCATTCATGCATAATAAGGTTAGACGTGTAGGATCTGTTGGTTTTTTTAAATTTTCAACCCAAATGTCAGCGCCACAAATTGGCTTGATGCCTGCTTTTTGAGCTGTTTGATAAAATCGAATTTGAGCAGACATAAAAGACTGATCGGTGATGGCGATAGCAGGCATTTTGTGATCAACTGCCTGTTGAATTAATGCTTCAATACGAACTAGACCATTCATGATGGAAAATTCAGAATGAACGCGTAAATGAATATATTGACAACTCATGACATCCTCGAATGAATATCTGTCGAAAATCGATTACTATCATACCAGTATGTACTGAAGGCTGCCTACTATTATTTATATCCTACCTAATGGATGTCAAACTTGCATTCTCATTGATGACATAGTATGATCGGTCTGTATTGATTACAGGCTCATCTTAAATATCAATTCATGGGTGGTTAGCTCAGTTGGTTAGAGCGTCGCGTTGACATCGCGGAGGTCACAGGTTCGAATCCCGTACCACCCACCACATGATTTTATAAAAAAATTACTTTTTTTGTCTATTTTTTTACGCCTGTATTTTGTTTATTATCCAGATAACATTTATTATAAGGATAATATAATACCACCTATCACTTTTTTATTCACGATAACAGATAAACAATTCACCTGTGATGTAACATTCGTTTTTTGAAGAGTATCTTGTTGATCTATATTTTTTTGATTGGTATCAAGTTGACCTGTATCAGATGGATCTGTATTTTGATTGACATGCGTGTTAATGATACTTTTTATTTTATCAAAATAGATATTTTTTTCTTGAGGATCACGTGTCCAAAGACGGTAAATATCATGCATGAAATCAAAGCTGAAGCAAAAAACACCATAGGCTATTGCATGAAGGTAAGAAGCAGAGCCGATGTAAGTAATCAAAGTCGTATTAGCAGCCCATTTAAGAGGTGTTCTAACAATAGGCTGAAAATTAGCTTTATTTAAAATATAAGTAAAAATAGCTGAATAAACACCCACTTGTAATGATGAAAACATCTGCATGTAAGATATCGTGTTTAATACACTAAACATTGTCTCATTACTGATCAAAGGTAATAACATGTTGGATGGCCCAGCAAAAACAACAGATAGAAAGTTTAAGCAGGCATGTAAAGCTAATTTTTTAGCAGATTTTGGAGTATCAAATAAAACTTTTAATTCTTTTTCATGTTCTGACCAGTCAACAGTTTCTATGATAGCGTTTGGGTTATTTTGTTGATATTGATTCAATTGGCTTGGATTTATAAAATTAATCATCAGTTTTTCTTGATGATATAATGAATTTGTTATTGATTCGACATGATCGGGTGTTGATGTATGATTCCTATGATTGATAATCGTGACAGGTCCAAGAGTAGAAGAACCTTGGACTGTTATGTTGAAATGATCACCGTCTATTTGATCTTCATTTTTTGTATATCGAAGTGGTTTTCTACATAACTGATCTGTATTTATTTTTTTTAAATATGTTTGACGATAATGTTTGATATTTATGGAATTTTCTGTTGAAAAACTCATACAGGATTCTGTATAACATATGAAACCATATACAATGAGTAGTAATATTTTGACTGATTTTTGCATTATATATTCCCTTTTGCAGCCTATTAATATAAAAGATATCTAGCGTTTTAAGTATAGTAAATGAGAGAATCTTGTAGGAGTATTTTTCAGTCGATGACGAGTGAAGAAAATCAAAGAATAGAGTGAAATTGAAACAGATAGATGATTTTGTATAGTATCATTTTTATCGATGATGCGTTTTTTTAGTTATTATTGGATAACGCTATTAAAAACAGCATGACATCAGCATGATTATTGTATCTTGGGTACAAAAGACGCTAGAGTGCTATGAATACATGATAGAATGAGACCTTTGCAATAAGCAGTTCAATGAATAATGTATGTGTTTTTTTATTCAAACAATACATAAATTACTTCATTTTTTAAACTATTTTAATAAAAAAGATCATATCAGGCGTCTTTGTTGTCTTATTGCAAAGGTCTCAGAATATTGATCAGTAGAAAAACGTGAAAGATACAAAACGCTGGTATTTACTGAAAAAAAGAGAGCTCTGTATACAAGGTGTTATCTTGAGCTTGATCATTCCATTCATAGTACTCATAGCCTCCTATTTTTCAGTCTGCCTTGATGCTTATTTTTTGAATGATGAAGGAAAAAAGAAAAAGTTTAACAGGACAATCTGTTTGTATAGGCTTTAAAAATCAATATGATACATGATAATAAAAAGACGGCCTATTCTCAGTAACAATAGTGATATAGCAAGCATAAACGTTATGATGATACCTGTGCAATCCTCTTTGTTAATTAAGATAACAGTTAAGAAATCAATTGAAAATGTTCATGCATGATCATGATGCGATTTTTTTCTAAAATACTGCCTGTTTATTTTGAAAAAAATATTACCCAATGGTTTTTTTGGGTAAAAAAAGAGTAGATAAATTGCTATATATGCAGCAGATTAGTGTATTTTTCAAAAATAGTGCAATATTTTTTTGAATAATTTTATTTTTTGATAGGGCCATGTTATTATTTTATGGTTGAATGGGCCTGTTAATTAATACCGGATAGCATCGATCTTACGCTGCAGTTTTTTTTGTATTAGTTTATCATCGTGACAGCTTAAGGTGTATAATAGAGAATAGTTTGCTCAGCATGTAGTCTTATCAATCTGTTTGCATAGCTGAATACAAAAAATGATAGTTAAAGTTGAGGGTAATATGCTGCAATTAATGCGGAACAATCTAAACAGTTGGATTACTAAGGTTATCATCGGTGTGATTTGTTTCGCCTTTACTGTTTGGGGATTGGAAACGCTGATGATGCCAGACCAAACAGGCACAAAAACCATTACACTCGTGAATAATGAATCGATTACACAGCAGCAATATCAACGCGTTTTGCAGTCAGTTCAACATCAATTTGCACAAAAAAAACAAAATTTATCGCCAGATAAAATGCATCAATTGACGATGAAAGAATTAATTAATCAAACGATATTAATTGATTTTGCTAAAAAAAATGATTTGATGATTTCTGATAATGAAGTGGATCAAAAAATATCAAAAATAGAAGCTTTTCAAGAAAATGGCCGTTTTAAACGAGAAAATTATATTGATGTCTTGCGTCGTGCTGGATATACGCCTGCTTCTTTTAGAGATAATTTAAAACGAGATTTGTTAGTAGAACAAGTCCAGTCTGCCTTGACGCAATCTTTTTTTATTACGGATAATCAATTGGATTATTTTTTAAAATTAGAAAATCAGAAGCGTAATGTTCAATGGACTATTTTAGATACAGCCAAGCATAGAAAAAATCAGAGTATATCCTCTATTGAAATTGAATCATTTTATCAAAAAAATCAAAATCAATTTATGACACCTGAAAAAGTAAGTGTTGGTTATATTGTTTTAAGACGAACTGATTTAATGAATAAAATCGTTGTTTCAGATTCAGATATAGAAACAGCTTATCAATCGTACGTGCAATCTGCTAAAGACAAATTTAAGCCTGAATATCGAAAAATTGAACTTAATTTTACTGATGTCACAAAAGAAAGTCAGATGAAATTAGCCAATAAATTAATACAAGAATTGCAGAAAGGTGGGTCTTTTGAAACGTTAGCTAAGCAACATTCTAATGATAAAAAAACAGCAGATAAAAAAGGTTATATTGGCCCATTTAACGTAGATCAATACCCGGATGTTGTAAAAAATGCTGTAGAAAAGCTGAAGCCCAATCAATTGTCAGAACTGATTGTATCCGAAGAAAAAATATTTATTTTCGACAGAATGGATGCAGGTCATCCTGTGATTGCTTCATTAGAATCCAAACGTCATGATTTAGTAAAAGACATTAAAATAACAGCGTCCATTGCACTATTTGAAAAAAAATCTCAACTCATGGCAGATCTTAGTTTTGAATCGATGACTTTAGAAGATCCTGCAAAACAATTAAATTTAAAAATACAAAATACAGCATTTTTCACGAAAAAAGGAGAAGGAGTTGGGGTGACTCAGCATGCTGGATTTATACAAGCTGCTTTTACAGAAGATGTTATACAAGGTCGCAATAGTGATCTGATTATTTTATCTCCAGATCAAGAAATTGCCGTATTACATTTAAAGCAACATCAAGTGTCCTATCAAAAAACAATTACAGAAGTCAATTCAGAGATTAAAAATAATTTATTGAAAGAAAAAACAAAGCAATCTTTAATAGAGGAATCCAATCAAATCATTTTGCATTTAAAACAAGGTAAATCATTTGATGAATTAGATCGTATACAAAAACTAAGCTGGCAGATTAAAAATAAAGTCTCGCGTCATGAAAAAGATGTGCCAGACGGTGTGCTAGAAACAGTCTTTAAAATGCCTAATCCTAACCAATCAAAATCTCGAAGTGTTGCTCGCGCCATGTTGCCAAATGAAGAAATAGCTGTCGTTGTGTTGAATGACATTATATTAGATATAGAAGAAAAATCTGAAGAAGGGCTGAAGAATTTGTTTCGATTTGCTTTAGGGCGTACGCAAGGAGAGCTAGATTATAAAGATTGGTTAGCGGTTTTAAATAAAAAAGCCAAGATTGAACATAAAATAAAAATGGATTCACTGTAAGCAAATCAAAAAAAACCGCTATATGAATAGCGGTTTTTTTTAGAAGAGATGTTTTATAATATATCTGAATGTTGACTTAAGTAATTTGCCACACCTTTAGGGTCGGCCTGCATACCTGTATCACCTTGACTCCAGCCTGCAGGGCAAACTTCACCATGTTTTTCATGAAATTGTAATGCATCCACTAAGCGAAGCAATTCATCAATATTTCGACCAATAGGTAAGTCATTAACCAGCTGGCATCTGACAATCTGATCTCGATCGATTAAAAATGAAGCACGATAAGCAACCCCTTCTTCTGATTGAATGCCATACATTTGCGTAATTTGATGTGTGATATCCGAAAACAGTGTGAAATCTATAGAACCAATTCCGCCGTTATTAATCGGTGTATTACGCCACGCATTATGTGTAAATTGAGAATCAATAGAGACGCCTAGTACTTCAACTTGACGCTCTTTAAATGCATCAATACGCTTATTAAGTGCAATGAGCTCTGAAGGGCATACAAATGTAAAATCTAAAGGATAAAAAAACAATAAACAATATCGTCCTTTCATTTCATTCGACAACGTTAATTGATTGATAATATCACCTTGAGCATTCACGGCTGGTGCTGAAAAATCAGGTGCTTTTTTTCCGACTAATACCATTTTAATTGATCTCTTGATTAAGGTTAAAACATAATAAAGTATAATAATATAAGGATAAAAAATTATATTATTATTCTTTAAATAGTTGATATTTCATGAATTTTAGTGTAATTATTTGAAGTATATGCTATTTAATTCTAGCGCATACAGATGCGCATCCTCAATACATTAATGGGTTGTTAATGAATCAGAGGCTGTTTTTAATAATGGTTGTAATTCACCTTTAGAAAATAAGTCAATTACGATATCATGCCCGCCGATTAATTCACCTTTGACCCATAATTGAGGAAAGGTAGGCCAATTAGCGTAATGACGTAAATCTGCTCGAATATCAGGGTGTAATACATCTACAAAAGAAAAAGGAATATTACAGGTAATTAATGCGTCAACAACACTTTTAGAAAAGCCACATTGTGGTATGTCAGGTGATCCTTTCATATATAATAAAATGGGGTTATCTTTGATTTGTTTTTTGATATTTTCTAGGATATCCATGATTTTTTAGCTCTAACAGGTTGTATTAATAAAAAATAATATGATGCTCGTTGATAGAGTAGTCTGCATCATACACGGTCTATAGAGACAAAACAAATCTTAACCTGTCATTGATTCTGCGTTTCAGTAGATCGCTATGCATTACGACAGAATCAATGCTTAGGTATCACTCTGTTTTGTTGATTTAGCAGTGGTAACTGATATTAAAAAGGAATATCATCTTCTAATTCATCAAAGCTAGATACTTCAGCTTTAGTCAAGTCAGGTGCTTTCATGGTGTTAGGCGTGGATACATTAGCTGTAGATGAGTGTGATTTTTGTTGTATAGGAGCGCTTTGCTGAGAGGTAATATGATCGTCTCGTCGATCTAAAATCTGCATTTGACCTGTAATATCTACAACAACTTCAGTCGAATAACGATCTTGACCTTGTTGATCTTGCCATTTTCTTGTCTGTAATTTGCCTTCAATATAAACTTTAGAGCCTTTTTTTAAATATTTTTGTGCAATTTCTGCTAATTTACCAAAAATACTGACTCGATGCCATTCTGTTTTTTCAACAGGTTGTCCAGTTTGTTTGTCTTTCCAAGATTCTGATGTTGCTAAGCTAAGATTTGCAACGTAGCCTCCATTTGATAATGGACGAACATCTGGATTGTCACCTAAGTGGCCAATTAAAATAACTTTGTTTATGCCTCTAGACATAATAATGACTCCATATAACATTATAATAAAAAGATAAATGAAAGATTATACTGTATTAATCCATCTTTTTTCTCATAGATTGATGTTTTATTTTTTTTGAATAGAATAAGCTGAAATAAGCCATAGTAGACTGAATAGGCTACACATCATCATGATTGTTTGATAAGTTGTAAATTCTAATAAAATACCAGATAAAACACCCCCCATTCCTGCGCCTAAAAACTGGCAAGAAGAATAAATGCCAAGTGCTGAACCTTTAGAGGAGATAGGGACTTTTTGGCTTAAGATAGCAGGTAAACTAGCCTCTAAAAAATTAAAAGCAAAAAAATAAACCCAGGCGCCGATTAACATAAAAGATACATCAGTAGGCATGACAGCAATCCATGCTGTAGACAGGGCTAATAAACTCACCATATAAATGATGAGTTTATCGAGGCAATGTTTTTTTTCACCTAAAACAATGAAAGGTATCATGGCTAAAAAGGCTAATACTAATAAAATACAATAAATCGAGCCATGATGAGGTAAAGGAATATCAAGTCGATCTCGAAGTAAAGTTGGCAAGATAGTAAATAAACTGATTAATGTTAAATGAAGAATAAAAGCACCTATGGATAAAATCAAAACTTGTGGTGTTTTTAATAGGACCTGAATCGGTACAATGGTTTGAGGGTGATTTTGATTGCGTGGTACATTCGGTACAATATATTGAATAATAATAAGCGATATACACGCTAAAATAGCAGTTAAACCAAATATGCCAATGATGTTAAATGTTGCAGCAATAAAAGGGCCAATGATCATGGCTAAACAAAAAGATAAGCCGATAGTGATCCCAAAAACAGCCATGCCTTTTGCACGTTCATTAGGGCGAACTAAATCTGTTATTAAAGCAACAATAGAAGATGAAATAGCACCAGAACCTTGCAGAAAACGTCCAATTAATAATTCAATAATTGTATTTGAGAAAGCTGCAATGAGCGTGCCGATTAAAAAAATAATCAATCCAGCAATAATAATAGGTTTTCTGCCATATCGATCAGATAATCGTCCAGCTGGAATTTGTAATATAGCTTGAGGAAAGCCATAAATCCCTAATGCAAACCCAATCCACATAGGAGAAGCCTCTCCAAAGTGAGAGGCATATAAAGGTAATACAGGCAGTAGCATGCATAATCCAAGTATGCGAGAGGCGCTCACAAACGAAAGAGAGATGACTGAAAAAAATTCTGATTGATTCATGATGTCTGTGCGTAGCCATTGAGAAATATTCATTTTAGCGCTAAATCACCCGATTGTGTATTGTTTTTATTAAATATCTAAAAAGCAGCAGGGCATCTGCTTTTCAGTATTGTCTAGGTACCTTGCTGATCGATCATGGTTTTCATGATGTTATCTTGTCATAACAGGATTGATTGATAGTTTATGATTGTTTTTTATTCAATAAAGTGAGCAAATCACTCACAGATTGATGGCTGATCGCCTCTCTATCTTGAAACCAGTTTAAAATAGAATTTTTTTGTGAATCTGGAAAGCAACTTGATAGATTATTTGTGAATTTTTTGCGTAATTCCGGTAAAGCTTCTTCTCGTCTTTGACGATGCCCTAATGGATATTCGACAATCATTTTATGGGTTGGAGGATTTGATTTGAAAAATATTTGAATATCATTAGGAATGGCGCGTTTATTTTCAGCATAATAATTTTTAGTATATTGAGGTGATTCAATGACTTCCATTTTATTTCTTAATATATCAATTTCTGGGTGACTGGCATGAAATTGATCTTCATAATGGGTTTCATTTAATGAACCAAATAGTAGTCCAATGGCGACCATATATTGCAAGCAATGATCGCGATCTGCAGGATTATTTAAGGGGCCTGCTTTTGAAATAATGCGAATAGCAGCTTCATGTGTCGTTAATCGAATTGTTTGAATGTCTTCATATCGACCTTTTAATTGAGGGTGTAAATGGATAGCCGCTTCAATGGCTGTTTGTGCATGAAATTCTGCTGGATATTGAACTTTAAATAAGATATGTCTCATGACATAATCGGTTAAATCTTGACTTAAATTGAGAGGATGATCTTGAAATAATGTTGTTTGAAATCCCCATTTTTTAGCTGTTAATACACTGGGTATCCCAATTTCACCTTTCATGGCGCATAATGAAAGATGTACTGCACGAGCAGTCGCATCACCGGCTGCCCATGATTTTCGAGGACAAGCATTGGGAGCATGTCGATACGTCCGTAAGGATTGGCCGTCTACAAACGCATGAGATAAAGCAGAGAGTATTTGATTTTTATTACCGCCTAATAATTGAGTTGTGACAGCGGTTGAGGCGATTTTAACTAAGGCAACATGATCTAAGCCGAAACGGTTAAAGCTATTTGTTAAGGCTAAAATACCTTGTATTTCGTAAGCTTTAATCATTGACTCAAGTAAAGTTTGAATTGAAAGAGGGGGTTGATTGTTTGCTTCTTTACGTTGAGAAATATAATCTGATATTGATAATAAAGCACCTAAATTATCAGATGGATGCCCCCACTCGGCAGCCAGCCAAGTATCATTGAAATCTAACCATCGCACCATACAGCCTATATCCCAAGCTGCTTTAATAGGATCTAATTGATAAGCCGTTCCAGGTACTCTCACACCCATAGGTACTTGCGTTCCAGGGACAACTGGCCCTAAGTGTGAACGGCAAGTTTCGCTAAATTTTAACGCTAAAAAACCACATCCTAATGCATCCATGAGTGTAATAAAAGCTGTATCAAGTGCTTCTTTAGAAAAAGGTGTTGTCTTTAAGGTGTATTCTGCAATCGTTATTAGTAATGGATCATAATTAGATCTTTGATTATCATCAACGAAATTAACCACGTCAAACCTCATTTGTTACTGTCTGGTGAAGAGATACTATATTCTGTTTATATTCATATTATCGCGCTTCAAGATTAATCCAGTCTTTTAATGGAGGACCAATATATTCTGCTGACGGTCTAATTAATCGATTATTTTTTCGTTGTTCCATAATATGTGCCGCCCAACCACTGAGGCGAGCGCATACAAAAATAGGAGTAAATAATAAAACTGGAATATTTAAAAAATGATAAGCTGAAGCATGAAAAAAATCAGCATTGGCGAATAGTCGTTTTTCTCGCCACATAACTTGCTCAATTCGTTCAGAAATTAAATAATAATTTGGATTGTTAGATTGCATGGATAATTTTTTAGAACAGGCTTTAATAATGGCATTCCTAGGATCTGATTCACGATAAATAGCATGACCAAATCCCATAATTAATTCTTTTTTATCCAGTTTATCTAAAATACCTTTTTCAGCGTCATTCGCGTCTTTAAACGATTCAATTAAAGCCATCGCTTCTTCATTAGCGGCGCCATGTAATGGACCTCTTAATGAACCAATGGCGCCTGTGATGCAAGAATAAAAGTCAGATAAAGTGGCAGCACAAACTCTAGCGGTAAAAGTAGAGGCGTTAAATTCATGTTCTGCGTATAAAATGAAAGAAGTATTTAAGCATTTTACAGTATCAGGGTGAGGCGATTGATGGTGTAATAAATTGAGAAAATGAGCTGCTGTAGAATTGTCTTGTGTGACTGGATTGATGCGAATATTATGATGAGAAAAATGATACCAGTATAGTAGCATTGAAGGCATGACAGCTAGCAATCTAGTAGCAGCTTGTATTTGATTTTTGAATGATTTTTCTGGTTCTAGATTGCCTAAGAGGGAACAAGCAGATCGCAGCACTTCCATTGGATGGGTTGTTTTAGGTAATAATTCTAAACAAGTGATTAAAGGTGCAGGAATATCACGTTGTGATTTAAGCGTATCTTGATAGTCTAGTAATGCTTGTTGAGTAGGTAGTTTTCCATAAAATAACAGCCAGACAACTTCTTCAAAAGATGCTTTTTGTGCTAAATCTTCGATAGAATAGCCACAATAAGTTAAGCTGTTTCCAGCTCCTCCTACGGTGGATAGTGCAGTGGAGCCAGCTACCTGTCCACGTAAGCCAGTTGTTTTCATTTGTTTTTCCATGTGATACATCAATAGGGGCAACGCGTGTATAAAATTGAAATATACATTTAAAGTATGTGAAGATATTGATCCATGATCGCTTCGTCAGTTGTGTAATTTAATGTTTTATAAAGATCTTCTCTTTTTTGTAAGCTAGACAATAAAGATGTTTGTGATCCGGTATTGAAAATAGTACTATATGTCTTTTGAGAGGCAAGACTCATGGCTCTAAACGCTGTTAAAGGATATAAAGCCATAGATATTCCAGTCGATGCTAATTCATTTAGATAAAATAAAGGCGTGCTGCCAAATTCTGTCAAGTTGGCTAAAACAGGGACAGATACAGCTGTACAAAATGTTTTATATTGGCTTAAAGTATGCATAGCTTCTGGAAATAGCATATCGGCACCTGATTCAATATACAGATTAGCACGATCAATGGCGCCGGATAAGCCTTCATTTGAAAAAGCATCAGTGCGAGCCATAATCACAAAACTGGCATCATATCGCGCATCCACTGCAGCTTTTATGCGTGCTTGCATTTCTTGTGCAGAGACGATTTTTTTATTTGGGCGATGACCGCATCTTTTTTCAGTCACTTGATCTTCAATATGGACACCTGCAGCTCCTGCTCGAATCATGTCTTGAATGGTGCGATGAATATTTAAACTGCTTCCCCAGCCCGTATCAATATCAACTAATAAGGGCAAATTTGTTTTAGCCGTGATACGCCTCACATCTATTAAAACATCTTCTCGAGACGTCATGCCGAGATCGGGTAATCCATAAGAGGCATTTGAAACACCGGCACCAGATAAATATAAAGCTTGATGCCCTGCTTGCTCTGCTTGTAGAGCTGTATAGGCGTTAATGGTTCCGACAATTTGTGTTGGTTTTTTGGTGTTATTTTTTTTAATTAACTGCCTAAAAATAGCACCAGGTGTGAATGTTTGAGTCATATCAATTTTTTTAGATGAATAGTAAAATGTATTTCATGTGGAATACGCGATTTGTAGGTTAGAGTCAAGTGGTTTGACTTTACACTAGACTGCTCGATATTACAACCTTCTCTATATAGAGAAAAGTATTATTCTATTTTTATAGACTTTTGTGGCTGAATATTTTACTCATGCTACATTTGAATATTGTTCTAGTTTTCGCATCATTTTGTTAGATATCATGCTGTCTTTCCAAGAAAAATAATATGGATTTTTCATCCATGTCATGCAATATGAAAGGTCAGTTTCAGTTTAAATGATATGATGTCTTTATTTTTTTAGAGGGTACAGGTTCCATGTGAAAAGTAATATCTGCTGTTGGAAAAGATTGTAAGAGATTTTTTTTAACACGCGATCCAATCGTATAAGCTTCAGATAATAAAAGGTTACTTGATAATTCAAGATGATACTGAATGACTGGGTCGATTCCAACTTGCCGTGTTCTTAATGTATGCATCCCATATACTTCAGTGTCTTTTAAAATAATAGATTTAATTGATGCTAATTGTTGTTCTGGCAAAGCTTTATCCATTAATAGCTCAATAGCGCGCCACGCAATTGACTTTACATTGAATAACATCCATGCTGCAATCATGATGCTAATCATAGGGTCAGCTTGTTTCCATCCGTATTCATTGAGCACTAAGGCTAGTAAAACACCTAAGTTGATTAAAATATCCATTTTATAATGCATTTCATCTGTTTTGACTAAATTTGATTGAGTTTTCTGATAAACGTATCTTTGAAATAGCACGAGAAAAAAAGTAATGATAGTCGATATAATTATGGCGTAAATTGCTAGATTACTATATTCCAATATATGATTCGTTTGTAGGCGATCAATAGAAAAGAAAATTAAATATACAGCTGAACCACCAATAAAAGAAGCTTGAGCTAAAGCGGCTAATTGTTCTGCTTTGCTATGCCCAAAATGATGATCTGAATCAGCCGGTTTGAGGGCAATTTTTAGAACAAAAAAATTAATAATAGAAGCTAATAAATCAAGTATTGAGTCAATAGATGAAGCTAAAATGCTAATAGATCCACTAAACACCCAAATCGTTATTTTTAAAATAATTAACAAACAGGCGACACTGATAGCTGCTTGCATCACATATTTTAATAACTGATCATTTTTATGCTTGAACTGTATTTTTTTTTGAATAAACATAAAATTAAATTCCTAAGGTATGTTAGAATCAAAAATAAATTAAAAAATTCATTAGATTTGATCAAAGTTTTTAATCATGCGCTAAATGGCTGTATTTTTATCGTATTTTCATAATCATGGTTACTAAAAAAGGATGTATATAGTGCTATTTTTTCATATAGAGCTAGGTCTTTTTGAACAATTATTGATCATTTTGTCACTATCAGTTGTCGTCATATCGCTTTGCCATAAATTAAAGATTCCAGAAACGCTTGCGTATTTATTTGTTGGATTAGTATTGAGTCCTAGTGTCTTAAATGTTGTGAGTAATGATCATAATATTGAGTTATTAGCTGAAATTGGTGTTGTCTTTTTACTGTTTTCACTGGGTCTTGAATTTTCTTTATCTCAGATCAAAAGTATGAGTCGACTAGTTTTTGGTTTAGGAGGATTACAAGTTTTAATTGGAACCTGCTTGATTGCGTCAATAGGTGTGTTTTTGAAATTACCAGCCGCTGCTACTTTAGTCATTGCAGCCAGTTTATCTCTTTCCTCTACAGCTATTGTATCGAAAGAATTAGCTCGTCGCAATGAAACAAGAACAAACTTTGGAAAAGCAGTTATTGGAACATTAGTCTTTCAAGACATTGCCGCTGTCACGTTTATTATTATTATTACAACTTTAGCTGCTAATAATAATCACACCATTGGGATGTCTTTATTTTTTAGCTTGATCAAAGGTGCCTTGTTTATTTTAACCATGATCTTTCTGGGTAAAAAAATATTACCTCATTTATTTCATGAAGTAGCCGCTATTCGATCGGAAGAATTATTTGTATTAACCGCTATTGTTATTGCATTATTAGCCGCTATGTTCTCCAGTTTACTAGGGTTGTCAATGGCTTTAGGGGGTTTTGTAGCCGGAACGATGTTAGGAGAAAGTCATTATCGTCATCAAATTGAAACAGATATTCGTCCTTTTCGAGATATTTTATTGGGGTTATTTTTTGTTTCAGTCGGCTTAATGATTCGATTAGATCATTTTTTTGAAAATTGGATTGTGATTATTTTAGGCGCACTTTCTTTAATTATATTTAAAGCGATATTGATTAATTTCTTAGGCCAAATGATTGGATTAGATAAAAAAAGTAGCTTTAAAGCTGGTCTTGCTTTAGCGCAAGGAGGGGAATTTTGTTTTGCGTTAATTGCCTTAGCAGGTCAGCATCATTTATTGGAAGAATCTCTCAGTGTTATGGTGTTATCTATTACGATTCTATCCATGGCTGCAACGCCATTTTTATTACGATACAGTAATGTGCTATACGATTTATTACAAGGTAGAAAGCCTAAAAAAATTGAAAATAATCCAGATATTTTACCTGTTGAAGAAGCGACTTCAGACTTAGATCACCATGTTTTAATTTGTGGTTATGGTCGCGTAGGACAAATTATTTCACGATTTTTAGCAGAAGATGGGATGCCTTACGTGGTCTTAGATGATGATCCATTACATGTGCGTGAAGGAAATAATGCAGGAGAACCTGTTTTTTTTGGAGATTGCGCACGTAAAGATATTTTAAAAGCTTGTGCTGTTAAACGCGCAAAAATGGTTGTTATTTGCTTGAGTGATGCTATTACAGCTAATAAAGTCTTATGTTTAATTCGAGAATTACATAAAACATTACCTGTATTAGTCAGAACGCAAGATGATTCTATGATGGAAACACTGTATGAAAATGGCGCAACACATATTATTCCTGAAATTTTAGAATCAAGTTTATTAATTGTTGATCAAATGTTTACAATGTTAGGTAAATCAAGAGAAATGATTAATCAACGTATTCAATTAGTGCGTCAAAAAAAATACCGTCGATTACATGGTATGTTTATTGGAAAAACAGAACGCTTATATAACGCAGAAGGATTACCTGCTAATGTACGCCATACTTTTACCTTAGATTCCGATTCCATTTGGATTAATAAATCATTATCTGATATAAACTTAGAATCTATTGGTATTGAAATAGACAAAATTATTCGCAATGATCGCCAATTAGACCCTGAAGAAGCCTCTACTTTAAAAGAACATGATAGCTTATTAATGACAGGTTCAGCCCCTGCTATTGCTCAGGCACTTGAAAAATTAAATACTAGGAAAAAAAATGATAAATAATAAAAAAATATTCATTCATTCAAGTCATTAAAAGTGTTTTATCCGCTATGATCGGTGTGCAAAGTAAAAAAAATCAAATTCAAGATTTCAAAGAAGCTCGTTTGACCACATATATTATTGTGGCTATATTTTTTGTGATTAGTTTGATTTGTTTGTTAAAATTAATAGTATATTTTGTTATGAAGTTTGTTTAAAGCCTATATTGATAATGTGATATCTACTGTAACCTTTATAATAAGAGAATACATTTCAAATCATTTTTTTTATTTTTTTCAAAAGATATGATGACATGAAGCGTATTGTGTTCTATTTTAAAAAGCTTCTGTCTAAATTTAGCATTGTAGAAGAAACGCTCCTGGATATCCTAAAAATATCTGTTTTGTTAATCCCTCAAATTTCATAATCAGCACTTAATGGTGAGTCAATACAGTGATATTCATCATGCTCCAATGCTTTTTTAGACTGATATCGGGATGTAATAATAGTCGATCTTGGATAATCAATTTTTTTGAATTTACCAAAATACTAGCGTTCACTGACAATAACTATTGTCGAGTATTATTTCCAGCAAAATATTGAAAAGAAGGATTTTATTTCCAAGCTTTCACTATTATTTTTTCGTCAGATAAATGCTGCCTATTCTGCAATATTAATCAAGAAACCATTCATTTAATTTATTTTCTAGGACGATTTCTAGTTGTTGGAGTCTGTCACATATTGTGTGTCATTGTTTTTGACACTTTGTGTCTAGGGCGTGTCCTCAATCTGAGACCTTTGCAATAAGACAACATTATTCATGTAAAAAAATAATATAAAGACAATTAAGTTTTATGATTTAAAGACCATGATTTGTTATAATGTTTAATTTTTACCTGAGTCTTATATCATGAATGCTTTACAAGTAGCGATTAAAAAAAGATTAAATCGTTGTTCAAGAAAATGTTTTGTACTTAAACGACTAACCATTATTGACTGGGATGCTGTTTCACATTTGTTGTATCA
>VSKW01000979.1_pt1 | contig 25081 bp, 22 predicted proteins | sample 4798611 | NCBI WGS metagenome assembly VSKW01 (sample SAMN12179536, study PRJNA552185) | sponge metagenome | biome: deep-sea hydrothermal plumes; feature: spots directly above weak diffusing fluid; material: sea water; isolation source: sponge from the Crane site of a hydrothermal vent ...
AAGCCCAACTAAAAAAGCAGGGCAAGACTGATACATTAAAGCAAATGCAAACGATGGCACAAGATGCCCCTTTCACGGAGATTATCCAGCAGGAAGCATTGGGGCTAGGTCATGCGATTTATCAGGCACGTGATGTGATAGGGGCGGCGCCGTTTGCGGTTATTTTACCTGATGATATTATCAAGGCGACCACGACCCCCTGTTTGCAACAGATGGCGAATGCATATCGTGGTGGCAATATGCTTGCCATAGAACGTGTCGCACAAGCCGATGTGCATCGCTATGGCATTATAAAACCGCAAGCCGATATAGATTCCCCCTATATAGATATAGAGTCAATGATAGAGAAGCCCACACCGCAAGAGGCGCCATCTGATTTAGCGATTGTCGGGCGCTATATATTGGAGGCGGATATTATGGATGTGCTAGCCCATGCCCCACAAGGTGCTGGTGGTGAGATTCAACTGACCGATGCCATAGCGGCGATGACCCCGACCACTGCCCTTTCTGGCTGGCAGTTTGAGGGCAAACGTTATGATTGCGGCACACCGACGGGGTGGTTAGATGCCAATATCGCCTATAAAGATGTGGCTTTGCAAAAACTTCATAAATAGCGCATAATAGCGATATGACGACAAACCCCATTGATTCTGCTCGCCAAACAATTGCGTTAGAAGCGCAAGGATTAAAAGCGTTGTCAGAATCGCTAGACGAGAACTTCACGCAAGCCGTGCAGATGATATTAGCCCTAGGCAAAGCAAAAGCGGGACGCGTGATTATTTCTGGCATGGGTAAAAGCGGACATGTCGGCAATAAAATAGCGGCGACTCTTGCTTCCACAGGCACACCCGCCCAATTTGTTCATGCGGCGGAAGCCAGTCATGGCGATCTTGGTATGATAACCAAAGATGATATTATTATCGCGCTTTCTTGGTCGGGGGAGACGGCAGAACTCGCCAGCCTGATTAACTATGCCTTGCGCTTCACCATTCCCCTTATCGCCATCACCTCTGATAAGTGCAGCCTATTGGGAAGCAATGCGCAAATCTGTTTGACTTTGCCCAAAATAAAAGAAGCCTGCCCGAATGGGGCGCCAACCACATCCACGACAATGCAAATCGCTTTGGGTGATGCCCTAGCGGTGGCACTATTAACGGCACGAGGCTTTGGCACAGATGATTTCAGAAACTTTCATCCGGGTGGAAAATTGGGGGCAACATTAAATCAAGTGCGCGCCCTTATGCATAAAGAGGACAAACTACCGCTTGTGCCTGCCGCCACCCTTATGTCTGAGGCTTTGCTAACAATAACGCAAAAAGGTTTAGGCTGTGTCGGCATTACCGATAATCACGGATTGCTGACAGGTATCATCACCGATGGTGATTTGCGCCGCAATATGACAGCCGATTTATTAGAAAAAACCGCCCAAGATATTATGACCCCTGCCCCTAAAACAATTGCGCCCGATAATCTGGCGGGGGAAGCCTTAGCGATGATGCACACGCATAAAATTCAATGCTTGTTTGTTTGCGAAGACGGCAAACCTGTCGGGTTGGTGCGCTTCCTTGACTTACTAGATTCTGGTGTCGCATAAAGTGAAGCATAGCGCGATGAATAAACCGACCCCCTTGATTGCCTTGTTCGCAATGTTAGTCGCTGCGCCTATAGTGGCGGTGGCAGAAGATGAACTGGTTGTTACTGCCACACGCACGGCGCAAGTGAAACTATCTCACCCCAGCAATATCGCCAGCCTTAATCCGCAAGACCATTTAAGTCTGTTCCCGACCGATATATTAAATGCGGCTGCTGGTGTGCAAGTTCAGCGCGGTGGGGGGCAGGAACATTTGACCGCTATTCGCTCGCCTGTATTTGTTGGCGGTGCGGGGGCGGGGTCTTTCCTTTATTTGGAAGATGGCATAGCGATGCGCGCCCCTGCTTTTGCCAATGTGAATGCGCTAATGGATGCCATACCAGAGCTGAGTAATAAGGTGGAAATAATACGCGGACCGGGCAGTGCTCTTTACGGATCAAATGCGGTGCATGGGCTTGTTAATTTTATTGGCGGCAATATCAATGAGAGCGGTAATGAAATATCTGTGGCGGGTGGGTCTTATGGGCGGTATCAGGTCATCGCCAAGCATAGTTTAAGGGGGAAGAATGCCGCTAGACGCATTGGCATTGTTTTTTCTGGCGATGCGGAAGGCTATCGTGCCGATTCTGGGTTTGAACAACAAAAAATAAAGATGGAGGGGGCATGGACGCAAGGCGCTACCACATATCATTTTGCGGTGGCGGGTATGAATTTGAATCAAGAGACTGCTGGTTATGCCATCGCTTATGGCGATCTTGAAGATACTAGCGATGCTACCAATTTACCACTTGGCTGCCAAGCCCCAAACCTTGCGCCTGCTTATGAAATAGAATCGTGTGCGAAATCTAATCCCAACCCTGAAGCCTATCGTGATGCCCGTGCGGTGCGCAGTTATTTACGCATTGCCCACACATTGGATAGTGGGGCAACGCTCACACTCACGCCTTATATGCGTGATAATAATATGCAGTTTTTGATGCACTTTTTACCGACACAGCCGATAGAAAAGAATGCGCATAGTTCTATTGGCATACAGAGCAGTTATGCCGCATCCGCAACACTTGCCGATTATATTGTCGGTCTGGATATAGAACATAGTTGGGGCAGTTTAAGTGAGATACAAAGCACCCCTGCTGATAGGTTCAATAATTATTTGCTCGGCACACATTATGATTATGATGTACGGGCGGCTGTTATCGCCCCTTATGTGCATAGTGTGTGGGCAATATCTGACAAGATAGACATCACGGCGGGGTTACGCATAGAGCACACCCGCTATGATTATACCAACAACACCGATAGTGGTTTGCAGGGGCGGCTCTATCGTCCTGCTTCACGCAGTGATAATTTCACCGATATATCGCCGAAACTGGCGGTATCTTTTGCGGTGCGAGACAACCAACGCTTATTTATCAATCTGGCACGGGCGGCACGCGCCCCACAAGTGACAGATCTTTATCGCTTGCGTGATGGCGATAAGGCGGGACCGCTTGTACCATCACCATCGGCGTTGAAATCTGAAACCCTCGATAGTTTAGAGATTGGCTATCGTGGTTCTTATCGTGATTTTGGGCAAGATTTATCGTTTGAGGTTAATCTATTCGCGATGAGCAAGCGCAATCATCATTTTCGCGATGCCGATGATTTATATGTCACCAATGGCAAGACCGAACATTATGGCATAGAGGCAGAGATAGATTGGCAGCACACCAATCCATGGGGGGTGTGGGATATTGCTGCCAATGTCAGTTTCGCTGAACACCGCTATGCCTTTGATAGAAATGTGAATAGGCAAGTAGGGGAAAATATAGCGGACGGCAATCGCATAGACAGCGCGCCGCGTTGGTTGGCAGGGGCAAAGATTGGCTGGCAACCGCTAGATAATCTTAACACATCTTTGCAATGGAATTATGTTGGCTCCTATTATATTGATGCGGCGAATACTGCCGCTTACAAGGGGCATCAATTGCTTGATTGGCAAATACAATATACGCCGCTTGCCAATACGACCTTAAAAGCACAGGTGGAAAATATCGCCGATGTTGCTTATGCCACACGCGCCGATAAATGGTTTGGTAATAATCGCTATTTTCCCGGCGAGGGTCGCCGTTTCACACTTTCCCTAACGCAGAAATTTTAGGCTTTAATCTTTATCCAATAGGACAAGACACACCTGTTCCCCCTAGCCCACAATAGCCATTCGGGTTTTTCGCTAGATATTGCTGGTGATAATCTTCGGCATAATAAAATTCAGGGGCGGAAATAATCTCGGTGGTGATGGCATCATAGCCCGCTTCTTTTAGACGTAGCGCAAAAGCATCGCGTGTTTTTGTCGCCGTTTGTTTTTGGCTGTCATCATAAACATAAATACCAGAGCGATATTGTGTGCCCGCATCATTGCCTTGTCGCATACCTTGCGTGGGATTATGGCTCTCCCAAAATATGGTGAGTAATTCCTCGTAAGATATTTTTGTCGGGTCATAGACAACACGAACCACTTCATTATGCCCTGTGTCGCCACTGCAGACTTCTTCATAAGTGGGGTTAGGGGTGAAGCCTGCCGCATAGCCAACATGGGTAGAAGTAATTCCCGCCGCTTGCCAGAATTTACGCTCTGCCCCCCAAAAGCACCCCAAACCAAACATAGCAAAAGAGGCGTTCTCTTCAAAAGGCGCGACCATTGGTGTGCCTAAAACATAATGTTCGCGTGGCACGGCGACGGCTTCGCTGCGCCCGACCAAAGCATTTTCACGCAAGGGCATTTCTGATTTTTTGTCTAATCCAAACATATTATTCTCCTAATTTAGCAATTGCTTGAGGTGTTTATCGCTAGACGCTAACGCCTCTTGCCTTGTGCCGTGCCAATATAGCATACCATCGGCAAGCACCGCAATCTCATCATAGGCGGGGCTCAAAGTGCTGGTGGCGGCGATCACATTTACGCCATGGCGTTGTGTTTCTTCGGCTATCATATTATCTATCCGTGCCGCCAATATCGGGTCTAACCCATCGGTCGGGCTATCCAACAATAAAATATCGGGTGCAGAAATAATCGCTCGCGCAAAGCCCACCCGCTTTTGCATACCCCCCGATAAATCGGACGGATATAAAAGTGCTGTTGTCATCGGCAATCCCACACGCGGCAATAAAGCATTCACTTTTTCTTGCGCTTCGGGGCGTGTCATATTTTGCGACAATAAACGAAAGGCTATATTCTCCCAGATTGTCAGGCTATCAAACAGAGCATTCTTTTGAAACAACATACCAATGCGGGGGCGACGCGCCTCTATAGATAGGGCTTGCCCCTCAATCAAGACATCGCCTTTATCGGGGGTATAAAGCCCCGCCAATGTTTTAAGCAAGACCGATTTGCCAGATGCTGCCGCCCCCAACACTGCCAAAGACCGCCCCGTATTTTGCGTGAAACTTATATCACGCAATACCGCTTGCTTGCCAAATGTCTTGGTGAGGTTTTTGACCTCTATGCGCTTTTGTTCCATACCATATCCATTTCTACGCCAAAGATAGAGTGTAATTGCTGTGCCGTAAAGACAGATTGTGGCGCACCCTGCTGGATAATGCTTTGCTCATTCAACAATACAACCTCATCACAAAATCGTGCCGCCAGCGATAGATCATGCAAGACAATAACCACCGCCTTACCCATACGGGCTTGCGCTTTTAATAAAGCCATCACCTGCACTTGGCGGCGCAAATCAAGAGAGCGCACTGGCTCATCAAGTAAATAAATATCTGCCGCCCCCGCTAGCACCCGTGCCAATAATACCCGCGCCTGTTCCCCGCCCGATATCGTGTCTATCGCCATATCAGCAAAATGCGCCACATCACAAAACTGCATCGCCGCCAGCACTGCCGCTTCATCTTCCCCATACGGCACACGCCCCAGCCGCACAATATCCCGACACGCCAACGCCCACGCGACAGGCTGGAACTGCGGCAGATAAGCAATGCGGCGGGTGCGGTGTTGGCGGTCATCAAAATCTGTGCCATCGCTAAAACACACGCTCCCCTGTTTTGCGGTCAATAACCCCGCCGCCAGTTTCAAACAAGTGCTTTTGCCCGTGCCATTTAAGCCGACCAATGCCGTTAATGACCCCGCCTTAAACTGCGCTTCCACCCCCACCAATATCGGTTTTTTGTGATAGGCAAAACTCACCTTGCCTAAAATTAAATCTGTCATCGCTAAAAAGCCAATCTAAACCCCAGAGTGCCAGAACTGCCCGCCGTGCCATAACCATTGACGACTTGATAATCATCATCAAGCAAGTTCTCGCCTCTTGCATAAATGCTGAATGATGGCGTTAGCTGATACCGCACCCGCACCCCTAGCAGATAATAATCGTCTAGTTTTATGTTGCCAATATCGGTTGTGTCTCTGGCGTGGTGGAGGCTTGCCCCCAGACTTATTTTATCGTTCGGGGTGTAGTCTAATGTGATATGCGTTTGCCAACGCGGCACCCGCACCCCCCTTATATCCGCCCCCACCCCAGACGCATTGGGCTGGCGGCTATCGCTATAAGCAAGGTTGAATTTCGCTTCTATGGTACGCCACTTGCCATTGATTGCCACCTCTAGCCCTTGCGAATGGGTGCGCCCTCTTATTTGCACATTTTGGAATGTTGTCGGGTCATAGCCGATTAAATCATCAACCTTGATATTAAAAGCCGTCAGGGACGTCGTGATATGGGGGGTGAGATTAACATCCACTCCTATTTCGCGCGATTGCGATTCTTCTGGTTTTAAGTCACGATTGCCGAAATTATCGGCAAATAACTCAAACAAACTAGGGGCACGATAGCCTGTCGCATAAAGCCCCCGCAAAGTAAGCCTATTGTTAAAACGATAGGCTGCCGATAAACGCCATGTTGCGTGTCCATCAAATAATTCATGCTCATCATAACGCGCCGCCGCCGTTATCGCCAAACCTTCTAGCGGCGTAAAATGACCAATGCCATATAAGCCATAAGTCTCATTATCATGCGCCACAAAATTGGGGGCGCCTGAAAAATTTTGCGTGGTGTTCTCAAAACGATTGCTGATGTGGTCTGCCCCCCATGCCAAACGTATGTTATTGTCGCCAATAAGAGAAGCGACAAGAGAGCCTTCATAATTTATCCGTGTAGAAGCAGATTTGCGCGAACCTCGTTTTCTTATATTATCAGACTCCTCCACATCGCTATCATAATGTTGCACGGCTAGCTTATGCGCCCATATTTCGCCCGCATAATCTATGCCAAGCCGTGCCGCAAAACGCGTGAAGTCTTCCTCATTACTGCTATCGGCGAGGGGGAAGCCGCTATCATATTCGGTATTGCCCACCGCACTATAACCCGCCACTTCTAACGTTAATGTATCGGTGAGGGTAGTTTTTATACGCCCTCGTGTCGTGAAATTGCTATGCCCATCTTCTTCGCCATTGCCAGAATTTTCTTCTGCCGCCGAAATACCAGCCGTGTTGAAATACCCCAGACTAAAACCATAATCGCTATTGGCGACGCTACTATTGATGGTGCCACTGGCGCTAACAGTGCTGCGCCATGTCGCAAAAGAACCACCCTCGCCTTCAAGGATGATATTGGTCGCCCCACCAATGCGGGTATCGGCAACGACAACCCCCGCCACCGCATTACTGCCATATAGCACCCCATGCGACCCCCGCACGACCTCTATCCGCCCTAGCCCTTGCGTTAGCACATCATTCCACACCACCTGATTTGCCCCCACATCAAAAAATGAAATGCCATCAATGATGAGATTGGTATAACGCCCCGCCAGCCCTCGTAAAAATACATTGGATTGTGTGCCGACACCACCGCTCTGGGCAATGTTGATGCCTGTCGTGCGCAAAGCATCACCAAGATGGGTTATTTGTTGCCGGGTTAAATCTTGCGCCGTGATAATATCCACCCTCGTTCCCGTCTCGTGCAGGGGGGTGGGTATGCCTGTTGCCGACACAATCAATTCATCCTGATAGATGATGGCTTCCCCCGCATAAGTCTGCGTCCCCAAAAACGGGGCAAATGAGAATAGTAAAAACAAAAATGATAGTCGCATAATGTCGCCTCCTTTGTTATAGTTGCCTTGCGCGTCGTCTATAACGGAGTCTATAACGGAGACTATCCGACTCGTATGGTTCACCCGCCCACACGATAAGAGCGACATCCAATGGCAGGTTTCCTGACTTAGCGGGTCTTCGCCTTACTATATTTTGCTATCCCTTCCCCCCTAATGGGAGTGGATTGATAGCTGGCTCGCCGCTTACAGTTGCGGGGGCAGTCGCCGATTTAAACAGCGTTCCCTTTTACCTCCACACCAAAATGTGAAGCACCATAAGATAAATTCTGTATAAGTGGTTTATTCCGAAATAGCAAGGCTAGATTTGCGCGCCCGCAATAATGCCAACAGAACAGGCACACCGAGAAAAGCGGTAATCACACCTAGTTTCATTTCCGTTGGTGTCGGGATAAGGCGGATGAGTGTATCGGCTGCCACCAATAGCCATGCCCCTGCCAACCCCGATGATAAAACAAGTGTGGCGGGGCGGGCGACGCCCTTGTTTCTATAAGATATGCGCACCAGATGCGGGGCAATAAGCCCAACAAAACCAATCACCCCTGTCACAGAAACAACTGCCCCCACTGCCAGTGCCACCCCGACCACCACCAAGAAAGAGAGCCGTTGCATATTGACCCCTAAACTAGCGGCGACATCATCACCTAGTGCCAGAGCATCAAGGGCGGTTCTTGTCCGCCACAAGCACACACACCCGACCAAAACAAAGGGTGCTATCAATGTGATATGGTGCCAACTGCGATTTTCTACTGCCCCCAATAACCAAAAGGCGATTTCCAATGCCGCAAATATATTTGGCGATAAATTAAGAGCAAGCGACACCCCCGCCCCTGCCAATGCCGAAACAGCGAACCCCGCCAGAATAAGGCGCATAGAGCGGGCGCCTTCTTTGCCGCCGCCTCTATTACCGCTAGCAAAGATGAATAATAGCGACACTGATATAAGCGCCCCTGCGACCGCACTGATAGGCACGATGAGCTGCCCCGCTATTTGTCCCTCTATTTGTATTCCTGTGAATCCAAAATAGATGGCGATGACCGCCCCTAAAGCGGCACTATTAGAAGCACCCAACAGGGAAGGCTCTGCCAAATGATTACGCAAGAAGCCTTGCACAACAGCCCCCGCCATACCCAACACAAACCCCGTCAATGCCGCCAACACAATACGGGGGCTGCGAATATCGGCAAAGATAATCTGCATATCGGGGCTGCCGATATTTATCCAATGCCATAAATCGGCTGGTGTTGTCGCCACCACCCCCACCAATAAAGAGGCAAGGGCTGTTATTGCCAAACCCGATAGAAGAAAAATGTTTTTCATACTCCTTGATAACCAAATGCTTGCCTCATTTCAACAAACATGAAACAAAGCCTTATGATATTTTTGCGATTATATTTAGGGCTTATGCTTATTTTTTCTCTTATTTTTATGAGCCAAAGCCTGTCAGTCTCTGCTTCAGAGACAAAATTGCCCCGTATTGTTAGTTTGAATATGTGTGCCGACCCCTATCTTATGGCATTTGCCGACCCGACCCAGATATTAGCCATCACCCATTTATCGCGAGACCCTAGCCTTTCGGCTTTTCATGAAATCGCACAGCATTTGCCCATTACAGACGGACGCATTGAATCTATTTTGCGTCTAGCGCCCGACATTGTGATTACCAGCCCCTATTCCGATCCTTTGCGGCAAGATATATTGAAGGCGCATAATATCAGCGTCATACCATTATTCGCCAGCCAGCGTTATGAACAAGCACGGCGCGAGATTATTAAATTGGGCGCGGCTATCGGGCGAGACACTGCCGCCAAAAAATATCTCGCCCAACTTGATGCGGCACTTGATGCCGCAAAAGCAAAACACCAAAACCATAAATATAATGTGCGGCTATTGTACTTGCAGAGGCGGGGGATTACGGCGGGGGCGGGACATATTCTTGATGACATCATCACTAAGGCGGGGGCAAAAAATGCCGCTTATGATAAAACTAGAAAATCCTTAAGCCATATTCGCCTAGAGCATATCTTTACCCTAAAACCCGACTTCCTATTATTGGGCACAGATAAGACAGGCGGCAGAGGCAATGACATTCTTATCCATCCGTCTTTGGCGAAAATATATCCTGCCGCACGGCGCCTTTATCTGCCAGAAAAATTTACTATTTGTGCGGGGGCTTCTACACCACTTGCCGTTGAAGCCTTGCAAAACGAACTAGAGCAGAAATACACCCACACCTATCCCCGCTATAAATAAAGCAATAAAAGCACTAGCAATCAACCATTGCTGTAATGTGCCACGCATCGCGCCCGCGCCATGCACCCCCGCTTGTTGGGCGGCAAGGCTATAGGCGGCAGCCTGCCCACACTGGCTGAGCATCGTTTGGGCGGCTGGTGACCAAGCCGTCTCGCGCAATAATATCAAGCCACCATATAATTGCCCGCCATATAGTATCGGCACATAAATCGCTGATGCTGCCCCTGTAAATGAACTGAATAAATCTTGGGTGCTATAGGGTTCATCATAAAGCGAGAACCGCACCATAATTTCTTTATCGCTTTCATTATTGGTGAAATACTGGGCGAGGGTTTCTGCTTGGGGCATAGACATTGTATCGCTGGCAAGCACGACATCACCGTTTGGTGTCCAAAACAAAGCGCTATCATAGGGGATAAAACGATGCAGACGACTGACAATCATATGCGCCAACTCATCACCATCGGCGGCGTTGCGGAAGGTATCCATCAGCGTAAAAAGTTCGCCCAAAGCCGTTTCTGTTGTGGTTTCCATAAACCCTAGTCTAACGACATTTACCACAAATTGCTAGATGATTGCTAGATGATAGAGGCGTGATTGACTCACGCACACTAATTTTGCATATTCTATTCTGGAGGACGAATTATGACACTAATGACAGACAACCACCCTAAAAAGCAAATCCAAGTCAAAGGGGCGACGATGAGTTATGTTGAGTTAGGCGACACGAATGGTCGCCCGATTGTGTTTCAGCATGGCAACCCGACTTCCTCTTATTTGTGGCGTAATATTATGCCGCATCTGGCGGATAAGGGGCGGTGCATTGCCCTAGATCTGATTGGCATGGGCGATAGTGATAAGCTAGAAAATAGTGGTGCCGACCGTTACACTTTCCAAGAGCACCGCGATTATTTTGAGGGGGCACTTGATGCCCTTAACATCAATCAGGATATTATTTTTGTCATCCATGATTGGGGTTCGGCGTTGGGCTTTGACTATATCGCGCGCCACCCCGATAGAGTTGCTGGCGTCTGTTATATGGAGGCGGTGGTGCGGGCAATTCCCACTTGGGATAGTTGGCCGACCAGCGCCCGCAATATATTCCAAGCCTTGCGCTCTCCTGCGGGGGAGGAAATGGTGCTGGATAAGAATACTTTTGTGGAACGAATCTTACCCGCTTCTATTATCCGTGATTTATCGGAGGAGGAAATGGGGCATTATCGCGCGCCTTTTCTTGAGGAAGGCGAAAGTCGGCGCCCCACGTTGACATTTCCGCGTCAAATCCCTGTAGCGGGGGAACCTGCCGATGTGGTGGCAATCGCCGAAAATTATGCCAAGCATATGGCGGCGTCAGAAATGCCGAAACTCTTTATAAATGCCGAGCCGGGTTCCATTTTGACAGGCGATAATCGGGATTTTTGCCGAAAATGGAAGAATCAGGAAGAAATAACCGTAAAAGGCACTCATTTTATCCAAGAGGATTCGCCAAATGAGATAGGAATGGCACTAAAAGAGTGGATTTCTAATAAATAGTATTACTTTTTATTATAATATGGGTTATAATCCATATTATGACTGATTCTAGACTCGCAGATAAGACTGCTGCCGCCATTGCGCGCAAGATATTGGGTGGAGAATGGCAAAATGGGTATAAATTACCGCCTGATTCCGAATTATGCGCTGAATATGGGGTATCTCGCACCGCATTGCGGGAGGCATTGCGGATATTAACCGCCAAAGGCTTACTTTTTGCCAAGCCACGCGCGGGCACTTGCCTTACTGCCCCGCAAGACTGGTCTTTATGGGATAGCGATATATTGCGCTGGCTGAGCAAATGCCCGACCCATGCGGGATTTTTGGCTCATGCCCATAAAATGCGCCAAACAATAGAGCCAGCGATTATCGCCCAGATCTCTAAATCCACAGATGAACCCCCAGAAGAGGATAGAGAAGAAGCAAAACGTAATCTGCAAACCGCTTTGCGGCACTTGCAAACCACCCCCACATTAGAGGCTGAATGCGCTTTTATTGATGCCCTCTATAGCGCCGCCACCAACCCTTTTGCGCATCGCTTGCGCTTATTGGTGCATTATATTTTGGAACACAGAATGAAGGCGCCAATACCTCTGGCAGATTATACCGCCCTCGTCGCCGCCATCTCGCAAGGACAGGCAGAGCAAGCCACTGCCCTCTCTAAAAAAATGCTGGTAGATTTTTAATCTTATTTATGACAGAATTTCTATCGCTAACACGTTTAAATAATTATGACACAAACAGGACATTCTATGGCAATCATTACGCCCCCTTCACTGCCCACAGCCCCAAAACCTTCGCTGGTATCGGGGCGGCAACAAGAGCCGACTGAACAGCCGATTGAAAAATGGCGTGATGAACATCTATTAACAGCGATTGCCTCGCACCATATACAAGGGGGCAACACACAGGCGGGAACGATATTTGTGCGCCGTCATTTATCTTATGTTGTGCGTGTGTGCCAAAGCCGCTTACAAAATATGGCAGAGGCAGAAGAAGCCGCCCAAGATGTTTTTCTCTCGGTCTGGAAAAATGCCCACACTTGGCAAAGCGGCAATGCCAAAGTAACAACATGGCTTTATCGTATTGCCAGTAATCGCGCCATTGATATTTTGCGCCGCCGCCGCATAACAACAGACATAGACGCCATGCCCGATATGGCAGACGACACTGATATAGAAGCCGCAGAAATTATAGCAAATCAAAATCGTCTTATTCGCACAGCGCTGGCAAGTTTAAGCCCCGACCAACAAAATGCGATTGAACTCGTCTATTATAAAGAGATGAAACAAGGCGAAGCCGCCGCGCAAATGAATATAAGCCTTGCCGCGTTAGAATCTACTTTAAGACGCGGGCGCAAAAAACTTCACGATTATCTGGCGGAATATCATGCGCAAGTGCGTTTAATATAAAAGGAAAGAAAAATGGATAAAAACACATTTATGGAATTAGTCGCCACCTATGGGAGCAACCCCTCGCACTGGCACGATGATAATCGCCAAGCGATGCTGGCTTATCTCAAGGCTAATCCTGAAACAAGCGCCCTCATCGCCCAAGAGGCGGCTTTGGATAAATTTTTGTCCGCCCGCTTGCCAGAAGCACCCGCCCATCTGGAAACATTGGTGCTAAACGAAATGGCACTTGCTCTATCTACAAAGCAAGCAAAACCATCTGCGCCTGCTTTTTCCTCTACTTTTTGGAAGCAATTTTTTCAGCCGCTTCCTATCAGTATGGGGCTAGGGCTGGCATCTATTTGTCTGGCGGGGGTGTTAAGCGCCCCCCTGATTGCCGACATCTTAAATCCGCCCTATATGGTCGTCGTCATTGATACCATCGCCGGTGATATTTTATTACTCAACTAAACCACCTAAACCAAACCAAAACAGAAAGGACTATATTATGTGGAAAAATATTATACTCGCTATCTCTCTGGCAATGAATGTGTTCGTGCTGGGTTATGCAGGCTATTCTGCCTATCAATTCCGCTCTTTTATCGGGGGTGATAAAGCGCAGATGGAAATACATATTGATAAAGTGCAAAATCGCTTCCTGCGTCACCTTGAAGGGCAAGACAAAGTCGCAGCGGAACGGATTATCAATGCCCGCCGCCCTATCATCACTAAGGCTGTGCGTGAATTACACGCCGCGCGTCGTGATGCCATGCAAACCTTGCGCACCGAAACGCCAGATAGTGCAAAACTGGCGGCCGCCCTATCGCGCTCGCAAGAGGCGACTTCACAATTAAATGAAGCGCTACATGGGGGCTTGCGTGATATGGCGCGTGATCTATCCCCCGAAGCACGGCGTAAGTTAGGCAAACGCATACGCCGCCACGGTGATAATTAAACGCCACCCTAATCTCTAACCCCTCCCGTTAGAGAAGCCCCGCTCAAACTTTTGGGCGGGGCTTATTTTTTGCTTGAAAAGCCGCTATGTCTCTCTACACTTACGCCAATCATTTGATAGAGGCACAAGACAAAGGGAGGTACTATGTCAGAGATTACATCGCACGACACACCACAAAGCGCACCCAAAGGGGCGCCTATTACAAAAGCGACCCGCAATTATACATTAGCGGTGCTGGTGATGATTTATACATCCAGTCATATTGATAGGCAGATTGTTTCTATATTAGCGGAATCGATTAAGATAGAATTGCAATTATCGGATACGCAATTAGGCTTTTTGATAGGTCTATCATTTGCGCTATTTTATGCGACGCTTGGCATACCGATAGCGATATTGGCGGATAGATATTCGCGGCGCAACATCATAGCGGCTTCGGTGATGATTTGGTCGGTGATGACGGCGGCGTGTGGGTTTGCGGGGAACTTCTTTCAGCTGGCATTAGCGCGCGTCGGGGTGGGTGTGGGTGAGGCGGGGTCTTCGCCACCTTCGCATTCTATGATATCGGATCTATTCCCGCCAGAGCAACGCGCCACGGCATTGGGTATTTATGCGGCGGGTATAAATGTTGCTATTCTCATAGGGTTTTTGGCGGGCGGCTATATTGATGAATGGTATGGCTGGCGCACGGCTTTTTTTGTGGTCGGCATACCGGGTGTGCTGCTGGGTATTTTATTGCTGACCACAACGAAGGAGCCGCCGCGCAAAGCACCACCGCCCCCAGCCGTGCGTCCGTTTGATTATTTGCGCGAAGTCTGGCTGACATTCAAACTGATGATGACCATTCCTAGCCTACGCAATATCATGCTCGGCTGTACCATGGTGGTGTTTGTGGGTTATGGCACCGTCTATTGGAATGGTGTTTTCTTGCGCCGTATCCACGAACTCTCCTCCATTGAGGCGGGCACGATATTAGCCTTAGTCGGTGGCTTAATCGGTGGGGCGGGCACATTTTTTGGTGGCTGGCTAGCAGATAGGCTCGCCCAATATGATAAACGCGCCTATGTCTGGCTAACCGCCACGGTGAAACTGCTGGTTATCCCGTTCATCTTCGTATTCTATTTAACCACAGATGTTGAAGTGCTGACATGGGTGATGGTCTTTACCGCTTTTGTCGGGGGCTTTTATCTGTCGGTGTCGTTTGCGCTGACGCAAACCCTATTGCCACCCAATCGCCGTGCGGTCGGGGCGGCAATCTTACTATTTTGCATCAATATATTAGGCTTGGGGCTTGGTCCTTATTTGGTCGGTGTGTTAAGCGATGCCTTCTATCCCACCTATGGCAAAGACGGCTTACGCTATGCGATGATAACCGTCTCAATGTTGAATATATGGGGGGCTTTGCACTATTTCCTTGCCGGACGCACTCTGCGCCAAGACCTAGCAAACGCGACTTAAAAGAAAAAGGGCGAGCCTTGCGGCTCGCCCTTTAAAAATCCTTGTCTCAATTCATAGATTAGAATTAGAGATTAGAATTAGAGATTAGAATTGTAGTGCTAATGTTACACCAACAAGGGAAGCATCGGAACTACGTCCGTCGTATTCTGCTTCTGTTGCTTGGTAGAAATAGCCAACATCAACGCCTTTAGCGATGTTAGTTGTACCACCAACCATCCATTCAGTGTATTCAGTGCCTGAAGTAGATGTTGAACCACTTGTTGCACCTGTCATTGCTGTTGCAGCGAACGTATTTTCATTATTTGGGTCTTGCGTTCCTGCTTGTGTGCTTGTGCTTCTAGTCACATCTTCTTCACTATCAGTATATGAGAAACCAATAACAGTATGACCAAGATCATAAGCTACGCCCACACTCCATGTTGTGATTTCTTCGCTTGAAGCATAGCCACCATAAGATAGTTGCGAACCTAGATTAGGGTCTGCCACAGCATCTGTTGCTGTGAAAACGGCACTACGCGCAGGTGCCATGCGAACATATTTACTGTTTGCAGCACCATCGCCAACCGCACCTAAATCTTCATAAGAAGAATAGTTACCGCCAAGCGTGAAGCCCGCATAAGCTAGGCTAGCACCGACATTCCAAGAGGTTGGGTCTGCACCACTACCTGCAGATTCAGAACCAACATAACCACCAGCAGCAGCAAAACCAAGACCAGCCATATCAGCTTTATAGTTTAAGCTGATTTCATAGATGTTCTTTTGGTTGCCATTAATGTCGCCATCATTGCTGTCGCCACCCTTAATGTTGTCATTATTAGGCGCGTAAGAGGCACCCACTTGCAAACCACCAATACGAGGCGTGAAATAGCTTATTTTATAAGCATCACCAGAGATGTTTTCCAATTTTGTTGATGTATGCGCATCTTGAACGGCATTTGCGTCGAACACATTATTATGTGCGCCTTCAATAATGTCATCTGTTAGGCCGTTATTGTGTGAAGCAAAACCTGCAACGAAATATGGTGCAGTAACTTCACCCAAATGAGCAACGCCATTTTCGGCACCGATGATGAACTTACCAAAGTCGCCTTTGATATAAGTATAATGCTCATCAATTGTGTCGCCGCTGTCGCCCGTGGCTTCTAGTTCTACCCGAAAGCCGATTTGGACGCCATTGTCTAGCGTTGTGCTGCCATTGAAATGAATCTCAGCGTTTTGAGCGAATTCTGTATCGCCTGTTTCGCCTGCAACATCCGTATCAACAAAAGCAAAGCCTTGTGTGTAAAAGCCACCGATACCGACTTGGAAATTACCTTTATCCATCATCATATCGTCAGCCTGCGCAGGGGCTGCAGCAAACGCAAATAATGCGAACGCTGAAACAGCCAACCCACTTGTTTTATTAAACTTGGTCATATCATTTCCTTTCCAAGAAACACTTTAGTTTGGTTCCACTCGCTGAACCATTCAGCAAGTGGCGAATCACTTTTCATATTGGGAGGAAGTGACTCTTGATGTTTCTATAAAATGAGTCGTCGCTTATGCAAAGTAAAAAAGCAGTGAAATTCGGTGGAATTCGGCTAATTCTCATCAATTCTATGTAATATTTTGAAACAAAACATAAGGAAACTGCCATTTTTTGTTAATTCACTTTAAGCCCACCCGAAAGACCCCTGAATTAGTGGAGCATAGATAGAGTGATTCGTTTTCCATGAGACTCGCTTTATAGGCGGCATATATAAAGACATATATATGAGGCACATATATAAAGAGAGTAATGGTACAGCCTCCCTGGTTTGAACAGGGGACCTCTAGATCCACAATCTAGCGCTCTAACCAGCTGAGCTAAGGCTGCACACTTGCGCCAAAATAAGCAGTCTTGGATAAAAAGCAAGCCCTCTTAAATGGGGCATTATGGGCTTGCCTTTTGGGGGTTTGCGGGGCATTGTCGGTAGTTGCGAATAAGTCGCATTTGCAACTATGCCATAAATGAAGCGAGATATAAGAGAGTATGGATAAGGCGATACATATATATAAGAGTAGCCCTCACCTTATGCGGGGCGGGCTGGATATATGGCTGGTGGGTCGTATAGCGGTGGCGTTATTGTTGCTATTGCCGCTAGGGGCGGTTGCTTATTTGGCATTATCTCCCCCTCTCTCTCTTGCGCCATCAGATGATATTTGGGGACATTTATGGCGCACGATATTACCGCATCAGATTCTGACGACTTTACAGATTATGCTTGGCGTTGCCTTTATGACGGCGAGCATTGGCACAATAACGGCATGGTTGGTTAGTTTTTGTGCTTTCCCGACACGGCGATTTTTTGCGTGGGGATTATTACTGCCCCTAGCAATCCCGACTTACCTTGCCGCTTATAGTTATAGCGATTTGCTTGATAGTGCTTCGCTCGGTGCTAAATTATGGCGCATCATCGGGCTAGAGCCATCGCTTTACCCCAATATCTATTCACTGGGGGGCGGTATATTTATTTTATCTGCAGTGTTGTTCCCTTATGTTTATATCAGTGCGCGCGCGGCATTTGTTCACCAGTCGGCAGGATTATTAGAGGCGGCAAGATTAGCCGGTCTTTCACCCTTTGCTTGTTTCTGGCGGGTCGGGTTAGCACAAGCACGACCAGCCATTATTGCGGGTGTCGCCCTGACCCTTATGGAGTGCTTGAACGATATTGGCGCGATGGAGCATCTTGGCATACAGACATTGACCATTGGCATTTATGATACATGGGTGGTGCGTGGCTCGCTTATTGGGGCGGCGCAAATGGCATTGGCTTTGCTTATATTTATTGGCGCTTTACTTTATTTTGAACGCTTACAACGCGGCAGTAAAAGCGACACACAATATTACGCCCCGATTGGCGGGCAAAAGCATGAGATAGCCCGCTTTATATTAAGCCCCTATAAATCTATAGCGGCAATTTTCACGTGTTTCATACCATTGGCGTTGGGGTTTTTAATCCCCTTTGCCCATTTGATTTATTTGGCAAATCACCATTTGCAAAATACATCTGCCCTCACCCCAAACTTTATAAAAGCCGCAGAACATTCTGTGTTGTTGGCAGGCGGCGCGGGTGTGATTGTTTGTGCGATAGGTTTGTTCTTGGCGTTTGGCAATCGCTTGGTTGCCCATATACGCCATCATTCTCTCAATCATAAAATTGCCAATCTCTTCACCCAGATAGCGGCTTTGGGCTATGCTATACCCGCCACGATATTGGGCTTGGGCATATTGATTACACTAGCGCAAATAGGGGCGTATATAGACTGGGCAAGCAGTATGTCCCTTGTGCTTATCGGTTCTGGGGCGGGATTATTGTTTGCTTATGTGGTGCGCTTCTTGCCATTGGCATTTCATAATCTGGAGGCGGGTTTCACGCGCATCGCCTTGAGCCAAGATATGGCGGCGCGCAGTTTGGGTGTGGGACGCTTACAAATGCTTCGCAAAATACATATCCCGCATTTACGCGCCCCCCTTATGGTTGCCGCTTTATTGGTATTTGTTGATGTGATGAAGGAACTACCAGCGACATTGATATTGCGTCCCTTTAACTTTGATACATTGGCAAGCCTTGCTTATACGCAAGCCTCGCTAGGGCAGTTGGAGGCGGCAGCCCTACCCGCTTGTATGATTATTATTGTCGGGCTTGTGCCCATATTGATATTGCTATCGCAATTAGATATACGCGCCAATAAATAAAAAACGCGCCCTCATATTTCTACAAGAGCGCGTCTCTATTATAAAAAGTTAGGCGATATTATTTTGCGGCATAACCCAAAATCGCTTTGGTTTCCAAAAAGTCCTCAAAGCCATGTGTGCCCCATTCGCGCCCATTGCCCGATTGCTTATAACCACCAAAGGGTGCCGCAACATCAGGACCAGCGCCATTGATATGCACATTACCTGTGCGCATCTGTGCCGCCACTTTACGGGCGTGGGTGACTTCGCCCTGCACATAACCCGAAAGCCCATAGATCGTATCATTGGCAATGTCTATCGCTTCTGCCTCGTCTTGATATTTCAAGATAGACAAAACGGGTCCAAACACTTCTTCACGCGCGACTGTCATATCATTTGTGACATTGGCAAAGATTGTCGGCTTGACATAATAGCCAGCATTCAAACCATCAGGCTTGCCTGTGCCACCACAAACCAATTCCGTGCCTTCTTCTATCGCCTTACCTATGAGCCCTTGCACTTTGTCATATTGCATCTCGCTAACCACAGGTCCTATCGTTGTGTCTTCACCTTGTGGATCGCCAACCTTAACTTGCGCTGCCGCTTGTTTGGCAATCTCTACCGCCTCGTCATGGCGCGCCGATGGCACAAGCATACGTGTCGGCGCATTACAAGATTGACCCGTATTCATAAAGCAAGACTGCACACCTTGTGCCACCGCCTTATTGAAATCAGCATCATCAAGAATGATATTTGCAGATTTGCCACCCAATTCTTGGGCAACACGTTTAACGGTATCTGCCGCAGATTTTGCAACCATAACACCAGCGCGTGTTGAGCCTGTAAATGACATCATATCAATATCAGGGTGAGACGACATCGCATCGCCAACATTGGGACCATCGCCATGCACAAGATTAAAGACACCTTTTGGCACACCCGCTTCGTCTAATATCTGGGTCCATAAGGTGGCGTTAAGCGGGGCAATCTCGGACGGCTTCAACACCATCGTGCAACCCGCCGCCAAAGCAGGGGCGACCTTACACGCTATCTGATTGACAGGCCAATTCCACGGCGTGATTAAACCACACACACCAACTGGCTCCTTCACTATCATCGTACCATTATGTTCTTGCTGAAAGGCATAATCAGCAAGGATAGCCCGCACCGTTGCTAAATGCGCCATACCCATCGGGGCGTGTGCCGCATTAGCAAGCCACATCGGCGCACCCATCTCTTTCGAAATCGTCTCAGCCATCTCTGGCAGATGTTTTTTATAGGTCTCAATAATGGAATCAAGCAGTTCTAGGCGTTCCTTCACGCTGGTGCGCGAATAAGACCCAAATGCCGCCTTCGCCGCCGCTACCGCCGCATTTACATCATCGCCATTGCCAAGCATAACCTGACCTATAACCTGTTCATTCGCAGGGTTGATAATGTCAAATGGTGTTCCAGCGCTAGGCTCTACCCACGCGCCATTAATATAAAATTTTAAGCAATCATCCATAATATCCTCCTTTATCTATGGTGTTGTATTCTATCAAAGCACATATTTAGTATAATACAAGAAGAATTTTTTTCTCTTTTTATCTGTTTTTATCACTTTAACGCCGCCTGAATTTCACACGCCAATAGCCATATCCTATCACGTCCCCAAGCCGAGAAAATCTCCTCACCCTTATCATCCAATAAGCGGAAACTCGGCACTCCCCAAAGACCCGCCGCCATCATCTGTAGGCGATTGGCTTCTACTTCTTCTTCCCAATCATTGGAATCGAGATGCGCTTGCGCCTCTTGCCAACCTAGCCCGACACTTTCTATGGCACGGCGCAAACCCTTATCGCTACCCATATCAATACCACGCGACCACGCCATTTCACAAAAGGCATGTAAAAACGCACCGCCAACACCCGCTTTGTTTGCCATCGGGAAAAGCGAATAACAACGGCGCACAGGACGACCAACAGGATCCGCCAAGCGTCCATATTTAATACCAATCCGTGCCGCTTCGCGCGCTGTATCACCCATAATATAAAATCCCTTACGCGGCGGCACCGGCAAGCCACGCATCACCATCGGTAAAACAGGACGCACAATCAAATCAATCGGGTAATGGTTCGGCAAATCAAGCATCTCTGCCATGGCTATATAACTATAAGGACTACGCGCTGAGGGATAAAACTCCACCACCAAACGCCGCTTGGCAGGTTGCAACATAAAAGGCGGGCGCTTTTGAAACTGCGTAATCTGAGGCTTGTCACTGACACGCAATCCCAATTGTACAAACCGCTCCTCTAAATAAGGTAGCCTATCTATGCCCCAATACCACTCGCCACCATAATGGAACATCGCCCCCAAATAATGACCCATCTTATCTCTTCGGGTGGTGCCTTCCGTAAAGTGCGCCGCCACTTCTGTAGCGCTTGGTAATTTTTCTAACACCGCTAATTCTGCTTCTAGTGCTGCTTTATCACCCGCCCAATAAAGTGTGCCTATCGCTTCTGCTGCTGTGCATTTGTCATCTGCTGCCGCTAAAGCCATTTGCGCAAGGCGCAAACATTCCACATCTGGTTGTTGCCCCTTATCCGCAAACACCAACCCATAATAAGGCGCAATCTTTGCCGCATCACGACGCGCATAATCCTCTAGGGCTTGTCGTTCTGGGGCGGCATCATCGGCGGGGGCATAGACAGGCACAATCTCTAACTCTATTTTATAGTAATCACGCAAGCGCGGTAATATCTGTGCCACAAGATGACTATAGGGGTCATCTATCTGGTAGAAAAAAGTCACGCAATGGGGTTGGCGCGTTCTAATCTGGTGCCAGCGAAATAAAATGCGCCGCCCCCGCACCAGAGCACGACTGAATAAAAAATTCACAATATAGGGGCGTAGTTTCATATTTATTAATCTACTATCGCATCGCCAACAAAGGGATTGGTCTTGCGCTCAAAGCCAAATGTGGATGTTGGACCATGACCCGGAATAAAAGTAATATCCTCCCCATACGACCATAGACGTTGCGTGATAGAAGAAATAAGTTGCTGATAATCACCATGCGGAAAATCAGTGCGCCCGATTGACCCCTTGAATATAACATCGCCCACCAGCGCCATTTTTTGTTCGCGCTGGACAAACACAACATGACCCGGCGTATGACCCGGACAATGGACGACATCAAACGATGCCCCCGCCGCTTCTATGACATCGCCATGCTCTAGCCATTGATCGGGCGTGAAAGTTTCGGAAGCATCAAAATTAAACTGCGCCGCCGATTCCGGCAATAAATCTATCCAGTATTGGTCGTCTTTATGGGGACCTATTATCGGGATTTTTCGTGTCCGTGCCATTTCTGCAACTTTGCCGACATGGTCTAGATGAGCGTGGGTGACCAATATCTTCTCCAAAATGATTCCCTTATCGGCAATGAATTTATCTATCAAATGTAAATCCCCGCCGGGGTCGGATACCGCCCCGCGCTTTGTTTCTTCGTCCCACAAAATCGTGCAATTTTGCTGGAAGGGGGTTACAGGGATAATTTGATATTGGGTCATGGCGCAAATACTAGCATAAAGTCTTTGGGAAGCGCAACGCAACAGCCTATACTATCTTATGACATTTTTTCTTGGCATAGATTTAGGCGCAAGCAGTTTGAAGGCAACAATCGTCGATGAAGCGGGGCACTTCATCGGGCAAGCGCGGGCGTCTATCGCCACCACGCACCCGCAAACTGGTTATGCCGAGCAAGACCCAGAGGCATGGGTTGCGGCTTTATTATCGGCATGTGCGGATTTACGCCATCAAAATGCGTCTGTTTATGCCAATATCACCACCATAGCGATGAGTGGGGGTGCCCATATTGCCGTGCTATGCGATGCAGACGATACCCCTCTGCGCCCCGCTATTTTATGGAGCGATCAACGCGCCGCCCCCCAAGCCCAACAACTACAAGAAGACGGACAAGCCGAAGCCATAAGCGGCAATCGCCCCAATGCGACATGGACACTCGCGCAGCTAATGTGGTTGCGCCAACACCAGCCCGAAATCATCAGCCAATGTCAGCGCCTTTATTTTGCGAAGGATTGGTTGCGGGCGCGTCTGACAAATATATGGCAGAGCGATAGCGGCGAAGCAACAGGCAGTATGCTAGCAGATTACCGCACGGGATTATGGTCGCCGCCGCTTATAGAAATGGCGGGCTTGCGTCCCGATGTGCTGCCGCCCCTTGTTACGCCAATGGCAGAGGCTGGCACATTAACCCCGCAAGCGGCGCAAGAGACAGGATTGACGGCGGGCATACAGATTTTGCAAGGCACGATTGATACCACGATGGAATGGTTATGTTGTGCGCCTTTATCGCCACACACGGCTAGTTTGAAACTGGCTTCGGCGGGGGTGTTAGCCATAAGCACGCCTCACCAACGGGCAAAAAAACAAATTCAAAAACAAGCACAACCTCTACCACCGCTTTCGCTTTATCCGCATATTTTACCTGAGGCGGTCTATTATGCGGCGGGTATGAATCAGTGTGTGCCTGCTTTGACATGGGTGCGTGAGGTTTTATTGGGTGATATAGCGCAAGATGATATGCGCCGTTTAGCAGAGACTGCCCCTTTGGGAGCGGGTGGGGTGTTGTTTCATCCTTATTTATCGGGCGAACGTGCCCCTCTTTGGCAAGCGGATGCGACCGCTTCTTTGCATGGGCTACACAGGGGCAGCACCAATGCCGATATTGCGCGTGCCGCTTATGAGGGGATAGGCTTTGCGTTTTGCGATATATGGCACGATATGAGCGAGCAGTTGCCACAAATGCCTGATGCCCTTTTTGTGCTTGGCGGGGGAGCGCAATGTGATTTTTGGTGTCAAATTTTGACGGATATGCTGGGCGTTCCTTTAACCAGAGGCGCGCAAAGCACCCAAGGCGATGCGTCTTTTGCGGGGGCTTTGTTGGCGGGGGTTGGCGCGGGGGCATTTACGCTATCGGATATCAAGCAGACAGATTTTACTATTTTTACCCCTGACAAAGATTGTCATTCGCGCTATTGTCAGGTCTATGATGATTACAAATTATGGAGAAAAAAATGAAAGACCGCATTGAAATAAATATAGAAAACCACATCGCTCATGTAGAAATGATACGCGCCGATAAGATGAATGCGCTTGATGGCGATATGATGGATGCTTTGATTGCGGCGGGGGAAAGCCTGCAAGACAATAAAGATGTGCGCGCGATTGTGTTATCGGGGCGTGGCAAGGCATTTTGTGCGGGACTAGATAAGAGCAATTTTGAATCTATGGCTAGCCCTATATCTGGGGGAGGCGGCGATACCGATGCGGCGGCAAGCGATACGGGTGGCAAGCGGCGCAAATTAATAGAGCGCACCAATGGCGTTGCCAATCGGGCGCAAAAGACAGCATGGATATGGCGGGAGTTGCAAGCCCCTGTGATTATGGCGGCGCAAGGGTTTGCGTTGGGTGGTGGCTTCCAGATTTTTATGGGTGCGGATATACGTTATGCCGCCCCTGATACACGTTTTTCTATTATGGAAATCCGTTGGGGTTTAGTGCCTGATATGGGCACGACCCATGTTATGGCGCGTGTCGCCCGCGAAGATGTCGTCAAAGAACTTGCCCTAACGGGGCGTATTTTTGAGGCACCAGAAGCATTGGCGCATGGATTTTTAACACGCATTACAGACGACCCTGTCGCCCATGCTTTGGAGACGGCAAAATATATTGCTGGTCGCAATCCTGCGGCGGTGCGGGGTATTAAGCGTCTGTTTAATGAGCCAGCAGATAAGTTTGCCACAGACACTTTATTATTGGAGAGTGCTTTGCAAGACCCTATCATTGGCTCGGCTGAACAGCGCGAAGCGGTTATGGCAGAACTTGAAGGGCGACCCGCTAATTATAATTGAGTCAGGTTCTATAAATTAAAAAGCGTAAAACTGCGCTCTAAAAACCAATAAACACCCAAACTACCAATCAATAAGCAAGCCGCTTGTATGATGTTGGTGCGCGTTTCTGGTGTGGGGCGCAAGAGTGCCAGCCCCCCCACCAATATCGCTATCAAAAGCAATTGCCCGACTTCTAGCCCGACATTAAATAGT
>VSKW01023831.1_pt1 | contig 24526 bp, 28 predicted proteins | sample 4798611 | NCBI WGS metagenome assembly VSKW01 (sample SAMN12179536, study PRJNA552185) | sponge metagenome | biome: deep-sea hydrothermal plumes; feature: spots directly above weak diffusing fluid; material: sea water; isolation source: sponge from the Crane site of a hydrothermal vent ...
CCATAACTAAAGTTCATTATAAATACCAATAAGTTAGTCGTAATATACAATAACTATTAAATAAGACTGATTTCTTTTAAATCAGATAATATATTAAGAATATGTCTTTTTTTTAGCATAAAGAATAGATAGTCGACTCTGAAAAAGTAATAAATATTATATAATTCAATTAACTATATGTTAATTTGTAGTGTAATCTTTCCCAGTTATTGGTTGTTTCTAATATAAAACCTGGGGAAAAAATGAAAGAAAAAGACATACAGACACAACCAAAAAATTTATTTCAAAATAAATTGAGCAATCTACTTGATTATGATCATTAAATGATCTGAAATCATGCCTTAAGCAGTATTTGAAGAAACATTTGGAGGTCTATTATTCAGAAACGAGAGGTCGTCCTAGAAAGTCAATCAGATTGATGATTTCCTTGTTAAGGTTGCAGCATACTCATGCTTTATATGACGACAAAATAGTAACAGCTTGAAAATAGAATCCTTATTTTCAACGTTTTTCTAGATACGATAAGATACAATGACCATTGCCAGTGGACTCTAGTCGTTTGGTAAAATTTAGAAAAAAATAGGCCCTCAATGCGCTTCCTATAGCATTAATAGAATTATGCTTTGATAATAAGATATCACTTTGAGATCTTTCTTCTGCAGTCAAGTGTTGATAAGCCATGTAATGCTCCTTCTTTTGTTGATAAAAAGAAGTTACATGAATTATTAGCATTTGACTGCTTTTTTTGGCTATAGAAAATGTCTTACTGTGACACTTCATACTTGAGAAGGCACCATATAACAAGTCCGACATACAGACTATTCAATAGCGAAAAGATATATAAAAATATTTTTATAGCCTTTGGATGATGTCATGAGGTGTTTCATTTTTTCATGCTTTTTTAAGTCTTTCATTCAGTGTTTTTTGGATTATTGATCTGTTATGATGTTAAATTTTATTTTTCAAATACTAATGCATTCATTCGGTTGTATCTTCATTTCAATCTCGTCTTTAAGCTGCAGACAAGGTCTAAAAATAACATTTTATTTTCAATCACTTTAGAGAGATGTTCTTGCTAAAATATGAATTAAAGTTATCTGAACAGGCTCATCACTAGAGATAGCTTTCAGATGATTTCAATATAGCCTTGAATCATTATTTGATTTTTGCTTCTTTATAGTCAACATGCTTTCTAATAACAGGATCATACTTTTTAAAAACAAGTTTATCGGGTGTATTTCTCTTGTTTTTATCCGTTGTATAAAAATGTCCTGTGCCTGCACTAGAAACTAATCGAATTTTTTCACGACTTGTTTTCTTTGCCATCAGTTATCACTCCATTTATCAAGTAAATTAAATTTTAATACCTTTTTTCTTCATTTCAGCTAATACTGCTTCCAGGCCTTGCTTATCAATGATACGAATCCCTTTTGATGATAGCTTTAATTTGACAAACCTATTTTCTTTTTCCAACCAAAAACGATGAACATGTAAATTTGGTAAAAAGCGGCGGCGTGTTCTATTATTGGCATGAGAAACGTTATTACCGGCACGAGGGGCCTTCCCAGTCACTTGGCACACTTTAGACATTTGATAAAGCCTCTTCATTTTTTAATTTAAAAATACGCAATATACTATGATAACAATCATATTGATTTTATCATAACATATACGTGACTCAGTTGATTCAGCGCTATGGATGATATAAGAGAAAAGGCCACGTTTCTTATTTATAGGCCAACAACAGAATCAACTTTACTTAAAGACACGGAATCAAATTTTTGGATTATAACATGATATTTTTATTATTTCTATCTCAAAACGATTAATCCATAGCGCTATATTCAGTGCCTTTGCATGATCATCGCAAATTGAAAGGTATCACCTCTTCCAGTATTTTTAATGCTAGCCTCATTATTGCTGAATTTAATTCAAAGAAAAGTCATCATCAACAATCAATCTAGCATGAACACAATGAAGGCATCCAAATGAATCATACGCTGGATTCTCTAGATTGCAGCATCGATCTGCGATAAGCGATGAATCAAAAAAATGATATTGTTGTGCCTATTTCCAATCAAATCAGCGTAGAATACAATACGCTTCATGGTTTAGGCGTTGTCATACAATAAGCAATGAAAATATGTCGTATTATGTTGAGAAGTCATCATGCTATTTATCGCTAAAAAACGGATTATACTCGGTGTTACAGGTGGTGTATCAGCCTATAAAGCTGCAGAATTAGTTCGCAAATTAAAAAAAGCACAAGCTATTGTTCGCGTGGTCATGACACCCAATGCTTGTCATTTTATCTCGCCTATGACGCTACAAGCACTATCAGGCTACCCTGTGCACGTTCATCTTATGGATCTGCAAGCTGAAGCCGCTATGGGGCATATCGAATTAGCTCGATGGGCTGAATGCATTCTCATCGCACCAGCTAGTGCCAATTTTATTTCAAATATAGCGCAAGGACAAGCTCATCATTTATTGCTCACACTCTGTTTAGCAACAAAAGCACCTATTTATATTGCACCCGCCATGAATCAAGTCATGTGGTCTAATGCTTTCATGCAAGATAATATCAAAAAATTAAAAAAACATCATATAACTATTTGGGGACCTGATACCGGTGAGCAAGCTTGCGGTGATAACGGCTTAGGTCGACTATTAGAACCTGAAGTATTATTCAATCATTTAAATCAAGTTTTCTCCTCAGATATCTTATATCAAAAAAAAGTACTCATTACCGCAGGGCCGACACAAGAACCTATCGATCCTGTACGCTATATCACAAATCATAGCTCTGGAAAAATGGGTTTTGCACTGGCTGAAGCTGCAGCAATGACTGGTGCCGATGTGACATTAATCACAGGACCTGTTCATTTAGATGTCTATCACGCTAATATTAACCGCATTAATATTATCCAAGCTCAGCAAATGTATGATGCTGTTATCCATGCATTACAACAGACGACTTATCATCTTTTTATTGGTGCTGCTGCCGTTTCTGATTACCGTCCTTCGCAAGCTTCTCCAAAAAAAATGAAAAAATCATATCATTCAGATTGCTCCGTTCAACCTCTTGAATTGACGCAAACATTAGATATTATAAAAACTGTTGCTATCTTAAAGAAAAACAGACCTTATACTGTAGGATTCTCTGCTGAAACAGAGCAATTGATTCCAAATGCTCAAGCAAAATTAGCGCACAAAAAATTAGATATGATCATTGCTAATTTAGTCGCTCAACCTCATCATGGATTTTATAGTGATACCAATGCTGTTGAAGTGTTCTATCAAGATCAACGTCAAGTCTTTCCAATGACAGATAAAAAAATACTAGCCACACAGCTAATCCAATGCATTGGATCAAAATTAAAATAAACGAATCATCTCAATGCATCCAAACAACATCACAATAATCATACTTTTGCATGATCAATAACTGTATACTCACTTCAAGACTTCATGTAAAATATCAATCAGTTTACATGGATTAATCACGACAGAGCGCCAATCAGCTTAAGGAATTAACGCATGAATCAATCCGAGATCCCTGATCAAAATCTGGATGAAATACAAAAAAAATTCACAGATATTGCGCAACATATTCTACACAAAATAAAATCACTATCACTAACAGCATGTGAAATACAATTAAGTTTTAATTTAGGGTCTTCAACAACAGTCCGATTAGGGCAACTTGAAACACTCGAATCTAATAAGGATCAAAGCATCAGTATTGTCGCCTATAATGGTCAAAAAATAGGGCATGCGAACACATCAGATCTATCCATGAAAACTATCGATCAAACGTTAGAAGCTGCAAAAAATATTGCACAATACACACAAGAAGATCCCTGTGCTGGTTTAGCTGAGAAAAACAAAATGGCAACTCAATTCCTTGATTTAGACCTCTATCATCCCTGGAATTTAGATCATAAACAAGCCGTTGAATTAGCCTCAGAATGCGAGCAAGCCGGTTTAGATTGCAGTCCTTTATTAGTGAATTCAGATGGCGCTACTGTCGACACTTATCAAGGTTTAAGTGTCTATGCAAATAGCCACGGCTTTCTAGGAACTCGCCGATCCTCTAGACATAGCGTTAGTTGCGCCTTATTAGCAAAAAAAGATGACGAAATGCAACAAGATTACTGGTATAGCCTGGCTCGTCATGCAGAGCAACTTGAAACAATGAGTGCTATTGGTCAAAAAGCAGCTGAACGCACGTTAGCGCGTTTACATGCAAAAAAAATAAAAACAGGTATTTTTCCTGTATTATTTCAATCTGATATTGCTCCTAGTTTGATCAGCCATTTATTTAGTGCAATCAGTGGTAGTGCGCTATATCAAAACGCTTCATTTTTAAATCATAAAATTAATCAACCTATTTTCCCTAGCTGGATAGATATAACTGAAAATCCTTATGAATTACAAGGGCTTGCTTCAAACAGCTTTGATGAAGACGGATTACAAACAAACAAGAAAAACTTTGTTAATCAAGGCATTTTATCCTCATATTTACTGAATGTTTACTCAGGCCGAAAACTTAATTTACCTAGCACAGCCAATGCAGGTGGGGCCAGAAACATTAAAATCACACATAATAAAAATAGCTTAATCGATTTAATGCAAGAAATGGACACCGGTTTATTAGTGACTGAGCTGATGGGCAGTAGTATCAATTTAATCACGGGAGACTACTCAAGAGGTGCAGCAGGATTCTGGATTGAAAAAGGTGAGATACAACATCCTGTCACGGAAATTACAATTGCTTCAACATTACAAGAGATGTTTCAAAACATTACAAGCATTGGAAACGATCTTGATAAACGGCATAGCGTACAAACCGGCTCTATTTTGATCGATCATATGACAATTGCAGGGCAATAACAACCCATATCACATAGAAAAAAAATCTATCAAGAATGTAACAATATAATAAATCTTAAAAAATAGTTTTTTTTATCTGTAAAACCGTTATAATACGATCAGTCGTTCTATCTATTAAGGATATATAATTTTTAAGCATGCCTGATTCGACTGTTGACCCAACACAGGTTATCAGCATATTTATTATCCAGTTAACTGTTATTATTAGCACTGAGATTAACTATGAGTACTTTTACAGCAAATGCTGATAGCATTAAGCGGAACTGGTTCGTGATTAATGCAGACGGCAAAGTATTGGGAAGAGTTGCAACTGAAATCGCAACTCGTCTCAAAGGCAAACATAAACCAGAATATACGCCTCACTGTGATACAGGTGATTATATCGTTGTCATCAACGCAGAAAAGATTAGAGTGACAGGCAGAAAACGTGAAGATAAACTATATTATCGTCATACTGGCTATCCTGGTGGCTTAAAAACGATTAGCTTTCAAAAGCTAATCGATTATAAACCAACTCAAGTTCTTGAATTAGCAGTCAAAGGCATGATGCCTAGAAATTCATTAGGGAGAGCCATGCTTCAAAAATTGAAAATCTATACAGGTGAAATACATCCTCATGCTGCACAACAACCAAAAACACTCGATATTTAAGAGACCTAATTAACAATGAAAATAGATTACAAATACGGAACAGGTCGTCGAAAAACTTCTACTGCTCGAGTTTTTTTACGAAAAGGAACCGGTAATATTTCTGTTAACGGAAAAACATTACAAGATTATTTTGGTAGAGAAACCGCTCAAATGGTTGTCATGCAGCCATTAGAACTTGTGGAAATGACAAAACATTTTGACTTAAAAATAACAGTCAAAGGCGGCGGAGGCTCCGGTCAAGCTGGTGCGATTCGGCATGGCATTACGCGCGCTTTAATTAAGCAAGATGAAGATTTACGACCCGTATTACGAAGAGCCGGTTATGTCACTCGTGATGCGCGCATGGTTGAACGTAAAAAAGTTGGCTTACATAAAGCTCGACGCGCAGCTCAGTTTTCAAAACGTTAATTTTGACTATCATTTGGCTTGCAGGATTTATTGTTTTCTACGCATTGTTCTTTTTTCTAAAAATCCTGCGATCCATAGCCCTATTTCAAATAATATCCACATCGGAACAGCCAATAACGTCTGAGAAAAAACATCGGGCGGCGTTAACAACATACCAATAATAAAACAACCCAAGATCACATAAGGTCTTTGTTGTTTTAACGCTTCTAGCGTTAAAACTTGCGTTTTAATGAGCAGCACAGTCAAAATCGGCGTTTCAAATGCCACACCAAATGCAAAAAATAATGCCAAGACAAAATCTAAATATTGACTAATATCTGTCATCACTTGAATATTATCTGGGGCCGCTTGAATAAAAAATTGAAATAAAATAGGAAAAACAACAAAGTACGCAAACAACATACCCATTACAAACAAGATCACACTCAAAAATAAAACAGGAAAAATGAGCTTTTTTTCTCGAGAATATAACCCTGGGACCAAAAAAATCCACAATTGATATAACCAAAATGGTAACGTCACAAGTATTGTTAAAAAAAAAGTTAATTTAAAAGGAACCCAAAATGGGGACGCCACTTCCGTGGCGATCATATTCACTGAATCAGGTAAAAGAGACTGCAAAGGATCGGCTAATAAACAATACCACACATTAGAAAAAGGGATTAAGGCAAAAAAAACCAACATCATGACAAATACACTGCGTAATAAGCATTTTCTTAATTCAGCAATTTGTAATAAAACAGGATGTTTATTTTGATTCACTAGATGGGTCGCTTATTTTAGCTTGTTTTATACTACTAGACTGTTGATTTTCTTCTTTTTTTAAATGATTCATCACATCATCATTATATAACGTTTGCTTCACATCGACTATATCAACAGTACTTTCTACTTCTGCGCAAATATTTCGCCAAAATCGCTTTATTCGATGCATTGTAATCATGATCCATTTAATCAATTCAGGAAATCGATCTGGACTCAAAACGAGCATGCCAATCACAAGAATAAGCAATACTTCAAAAAACCCAACACCAAACATCATCCTAAGTTAAATCCGAAGTTGAATCGCGTTGTATTGTTTTTTTTTCAACTGAATCATGTTGCAAGTCAACTGATTCATTTTGTTGCATTTTTTGCTTAAACCCATAGACCGCATCTCCTAAATCACGCCCTAATTGTTTTAATCGACGTGTTCCAAATAGCATGACAATAATCAAAAAAATGATTAATAATTGCCAAATACTAATACCACCTAAGCCCATGCTGTTTGCCTCACTACTGTCTATTTGCTGATTGAAGATCGATAGCTCTAATATGCTTTTCTTAATTAGCTAAGATATGAAAATGTAAATGATATACTTCTTGTCCTGCATTTGAACCAGTATTCGTAATCATTCTAAACCCTTCTTGTAATTCAGGTTGGACTTTAGCAATATCTTGAATACAGTATAACATATGCCCCATTAAAGCAGCATCTTCTCTTTGTAAATCTAACACATGTTCAATATGTTTTTTAGGAATTAATAATAAATGCACTTTGGCTTTTGGATGAATATCTTTAAAAACTAAACACGCATCATCTTCATAGACAATATCTGCTGGTATAACTCGATTATTAATCTGACAAAATAAGCAAGATGCCATAAACTACTCCTAAGAATCAAACGGTTTGATATATAATAGCACACCTATTGCTACCAAAATCCAACTTAAATCAAATGGTATATGATGGGCTATCATTGAATATTGGCTCAATAAACCAATCATAACGCAACAAATACCTATCGTCTTGAAATAGCCATTTTTTTGTTTTTTTGAAGTCGAATAAGTCGGAGTGATTATTTTTCGTATTGCGTGGTGGATTGAAATCGGCAAACTTTCAATCCAATCAGGCATTTTCGAATTGATTCGCTTAACAACAGGCCAAGGTGAGACACGCTGACGAATCCATTCCTCTAAAAATGGCTTAGCTGTTTCCCATAAGTTTAATTGTGGATACAGCTGGCGCCCAATGCCTTCAATATTTAATAATGTTTTTTCTAATAAAATTAACTGAGGTTGAATAGACATATCAAATCGCTTTGCTGCTTTAAATAATCCAACTAATAGCCCTGCTAATGAAATATCACCTAAAGCACAACCAAATGTTCGCTCACAAATCATACGAATTTCAGATTCTAAGGCATAAACAGTTGTCTCTGAATCAACCCAACCTGAGCTAATATGTAATTCAGCTACTTTTTTATAATCTTGATGAAAAAATGCTAATAAATTCCTGGCTAAATAACTTTGATCTTCGATAGATAAAGAGCCCATGATACCAAAATCAATAGCAATAAAATAAGGTGTTTTCGGATTATCAATATTCACAAAAATATTCCCAGGATGCATATCTGCATGAAAAAAATTATCATGAAAAACTTGTTTAAAAAAGACTAAAACAGCAGCTTCTGCTAATTTTTTCACATTCACACCTTGTCGAATTAATTCCTCTCGATGATGAATAGGGACACCTCGGATATATTCTAAAACCATGACTTTTTCATCACAATAAGGCCAATATATTTTAGGCACATATAGTATATTAGACGCTTTAAAATTACGACGTAATTGAGAAGCGCTCGCTGCTTCTCGGTTTAAATCCAATTCATCTAATATTTTTTTTTTATAATCATCAATCACTTCCAATAATCTTAATCGTCGGATATCCGGTATCAAAATATTTAATATTTTAGCTAGCTGATAAAGCAACGCAATATCTTGCTGAATAATACGTGTAATATCAGGTCGAATGATTTTGACAACAACATGTTCGCCAGTAGGTAAATAAGCTTCATGCACTTGAGCGACTGAAGCGGCTGCTAGAGGTTGTTCATGAAATGTTTTAAATAAACAAGTAATCGGTTTTTTGAATGTATTTTCAATAATTTGAATGGCTAATTCAGATGAAAATGGGGGTGCTTGATCTTGAAGTTTAGCTAATTCTTGTGCTATTTCATGCGGAATCAAATCAGGTCTGGTTGAAATTTGTTGGCCCAATTTAATAAAAACAGGACCTAGTTTTTCTAATGCTAATCGCAAACGAACCGCTTCAGACTGTTTCGGTTTACGCATAAAGAAAGGACGTAATCCGATAAACAGAAAACGAGGCCAGTATGTTTTTGGAATCAAGGTATCGAGTCGATAATATGATATCGCGCTTAAAATAGTCATGAAACGAAAGTATTTCGTCATGCGAAGTAACCTTACTGATAAAAACAGCTTGATACAGACCAAGCTTGTCACTGAATACACAAGAGACGACATCATCATGCTTTGTCGTCTTCATTCAAGCGTCAGCAGTATAAACTACTTCATAAAAGAGCACAAATTAAAGCGTCTTTAGTATTTCATGCCACAGTGTAATGTGACAACTCCAGCTGTCATTGGATAATAAGTTACTGCATCGAAACCAGCGTCTAACATCATTAATTTAAGCGTTTCTTGATCTGGATGCATGCGAATAGATTCAGCTAAATATCGATAACTCTCTGCATCATTTGCAATCCATTGTCCTAATTTAGGTAAAATAGAAAAGGAATAAAAATCATAACCTTTTCTAAAAATAGGATGAGTTACTTTAGAAAACTCCAAAATCAATAATCGCCCTCCTGGTTTCAATACGCGATACATGGATCGCAAAGCAGCTGATTTATCCGTCACATTTCTCAAACCAAAAGCGATCGTAACACATTGAAAAGTATTTGATTTAAAAGGTAATGCTTCAGCGTTACCCTGCACATAGTCAGCATAACATAACCCTTGATCTAATAATTTTTGACGCCCTAATTGCAACATAGCCTCATTAATATCTAAAACAACGCAAACCCCTGTTCGACCTACTAATTTGGCTAAACTAATACTGATATCACCTGTTCCGCCTGCAACATCAAGTACCGACTGACCTGTTCGAACAGCACTCCGTGCAATCAGTGCTTTTTTCCATAAACGATGAATCCCGAAAGACATCACATCATTCATAACATCATATTGAGATGCAACAGATTGAAAAACACGCTTGACTCGATTTTCTTTTTCATCCCAAGGAATGTTTTCAAAACCAAAATCTGTTGTTGAATTTGAATGATCATGCTGCATATTCTATTGACTCATAATTAAAAATACAGACTATTTACTCTAAAGAAGTCATACGAATTAAAGTGTGACTTGGATCTCGCAACAATTCATATTCATGTAATGCTGCTATATAAAGAGCCCAATAATGTGATTGATGTCGACTTAAATCATATAAATACTCGAAAGTATACAACCCGGTGTCATGGTGATCATTAAAAATTAATTTTAAAGCGTAATGCCCTACTGGCTCTAAAGATAATAATCGGACAAACTGTTTCCCTGCAATGGGAGCATCTTGTGTTCGCGCTTCCGATGACGGCGTATGTACACGTAAATACTCACCAGGCAAACGATAGATTTGACATCCTGTAGGTAACGCATAAGTTAACACTAAAACATTGTCTAATGTATGCAAAGTGATTTGATCTGGTATCATAACGGTTCATGTTGATCTGTAGATTTTTCATGCATTAATTGTGCTATTTTATCCTGCAATTGCTGAATCATCGTTTCTCTTTTCAGGTTAGACTCTTGATCAGTTTTTTGTTGAAGCAATTTTTTTAATGATTGTCTATATAAAGCTAATTGAATCGTAGATTGCAAACCAGATTGCAGCATATTATGTGTTTTTGGCGGTTCTTTTTTTTCAAGTTTACCATATAAATTAATCAGTTGTTCTTTATAGTCAGCTTTCTTATCTGGATCTCTTTCGTGTAAAAATAATTGATTTAATTTTTGATACCGATGATGCATCGCTTGTTGCACTAACATTGCGTTTGATTGTTTATTTTGCGTTACAACCATCATCGTCGATTTTTTTTTCACAATTTGCTTCGGGGCTACAGCTCTATTGTGTCGCGCAACACGTTGTGTATAATGGGTTCTGTTTTCAGCATATTGCAATGAAACAGGCTTAACTTGGGGCATATTCGGCATTAAAGGGATGATATCGATACAGTCTGTTGGGCAAGGCGCAATACACAAATCGCATCCTGTACACGATGACGCAATCACGGTATGCATTTGTTTAACAGCGCCAACAATCGCATCCATTGGGCAGGCTTGAATACATTTTGTGCAACCGATACAGTCTTCTTCTCGAATTTCAACACGATGCGGTATATCAGCTGGCTGTCTATCAGCATTCGCAGTCATCGGTTGATTCAATAATTGAGACAATGTCTCCATGACAGGTTTTCCACCAGGGCGACATAATTGAATCGATTCATTTTTCAATACAATCGCTTCTGCATAAGGCAGACAGCCATGATATCCGCATTGCTGACATTGTGTTTGTGGTAAAACGGCATCAATGCGCTTTATATCGATTAAATATTCTTTTTTCATAAGCTATATTGTTGATATAATCCTAAATCTATCACTATCGGATATCATCATAACAGGCCTTTAAAAAAAAACAAGCGCTCGAATGTCATGGTAATGTATGCTATGACAGATTCAATAACACATCATCTTGATTTTTATTTTGCCTTCTCTAAGGGTGCAGTGCAAAGATTTCAGGATATCCATAATACTTGTATGATATTGCTCATAATGCATGCGTTATTTTTCAAAATATAGAGAACATCATCATCTTCATTCAGGCTGATGCACTTATTTGACAATAGCTATCGCATCACACCGTATCAATACAGCATGATGCCTGTCATATACAACCATTTATTCTGTCACTGCTAATATTTTTTTTTGTTCTACTATAATAGATTCAATACTTTGCTTCGCTAATGTCATCATACTGAGCATTTGTTCTTGAGAAAAACACTGCGCTTTCTCAGCTGTTCCTTGAATTTCAACAAAACCACCTGACTCTGTCATCACGACATTCATATCTGTTTCAGCATTCGAGTCTTCAAAATAATCTAAATCAGTAATAATTTGTTCGTTATAGACGCCAACTGATACAGAAGCAATAAATTGTTTCATTGGGTTTGATTTCAGCATTTTCTTTTTTTGCATATGCGCAAGACAATCAATCAAAGCAATACAACCGCCATTAATGGCTACTGTTCGTGTTCCTCCATCAGCTTGAATCACATCACAGTCAATTGTGATCGTATAATCATTCAGCAATCTAAGGTCAACCATTGCACGCAAAGAACGACTAATTAAACGCTGTATTTCTAATGTACGCCCATTTTGCTTGCCTCGCATCGATTCTCGCACATTTCTATCATTTGTAGCGCGCGGCAACATACCATATTCAGCTGTAATCCAACCTTGGCCAGTTCCTTTTAACCATCGTGGAACATTTTTTTCGACACTGGCGGTACAAAGCACCTTGGTATCACCAAATTCTATCCAAACAGATCCTTCTGGATGTTTAGTGTAATTTCGTTTAATATGAATCGGTCTTAATTCATCTAATTGTCGTCCACTAGGTCGCATACACACACCTTAAATCGAGTTGACTATCATGAGGGAGGGTCCCTCTATCTTTCATTGCAATTACTGATTAATGTCTTTACAAGCATCACAAATATCGTGCTATTTTAACAAAAAAAAACACAGAAGTAGATCAGTCTTTCTCGTAATTTTGATTTAACCAGTCAATAATGGCAGATAAATATTTTTTTTTCACTTCATGAGAAGAAAAATGCAATAAATGCGTTTCATTTTCTAAATACAAGATCTGTAAACAGGCAAAATATTTTGATAAAAAATGAATATTATATCGCCAATTGACGCGCTTATCAGCTGTACCTTGAATGACTAAAACAGGTAGGTTATTCATAAATTGAGATTTTTTTATTTTATTTTCCCAGTGATATAAAGCATCCAACCAACTCAAAGGCATTCTATGAAAACGAAGTGGATCTTGACAAAGATATTGCCTATTAGACACTTTCGTGATCTTTTTTTTTATTGTCTGAGTAAATAGTCCAATAATATAACGAGCACAACGTATCAAAAACCAATGATTAAGACGAACCAAAGGTGCTGCAAACAGTAAGGCTTCAATAGGGTATCTACTTTGGAGTTGATTCATACCGATGCTATCAATAACAGCAGAAGCACCTGTACTATTGCCATATATAACATAAGGTGTTGGTACCTCACATTCTATAACCCATTGCAAGCAATCTTCTAAAATACTGGCATAAGATGAAAAATTTTGAATATAGCCTGGTTGGCCAGTCGATAATCCATGCCCAGGCAAATCAAATGCAATCACACAGTATTGTTGATCAAGAAAAAATCGGATAATATTTGCATATAATCCCATATGATCACTATAACCATGTATTAAAAATATCGTTTTTTTAGATTGGCATGGTTTCCAAGCTTGAACAGCAACATCTAATTCATCATATTGTAATTTACCTAAAATATGTTGACCTTTATTCAAAATAGGTAAATCATAGTACATTAAATATTGCTGCTGCTCTAAAGAAAAATCCTGATTCCATACAGTCGTCACTTGACATAATGTTTTTTTCACCGTTTCTGGTAAAAAATATGGTGTCATAAGCATGACTCCTATTTGATAATGAATCCGTCAACTCTGAAACAATCAGTCCATTACCTTAAATCGATTTAAAACTGAAGATCATTGTTAAAAAAAATCATTTTGCAACCTTAGAGCTGCTAGCCACTAGCTCCCATCGACACAAATCAGAAGAACCCTCTCCGTTCGTTGTAAAAATAATTTCGTTTTTAAAACTGCTAACATTTTCTCGTGAGAAGATTTGATATGTAATCGTATTAATATATAATGGATCTCCGAATACCCCCCTATAACAGGCCTATTCGTTTTGGCGTCAATAATAGGGCGGAAATTATTTGCTTTTTCTTCTTCTGAGGCAGCGCCTGCTTTCAAAACTTGTTGACAGTCTGGGTAGCCTGTAAAAGTAATGTTCTGATTTGTCATTTTAGAGCAAATAATATGATCTGATGAACGAATATTGAATGACAAGTCGTCTGATAAACGAAATGGCGGAGATCCTGGCACGTCAGTAGTATATCGTTTCTCTAAAATCTCTCTTTCTTTTTCTAATATTACTTCTTGATTTTCGAATACAGATGAAGACGTTATCTTTTTAGATACGACATGCTTCAATGATTGCTTAGTGTCTACCGTAGATGTTACAAATATATTCATTACACGTGAAAATAAAGATTTTATTTTCGATACAATATATTTCATGACTTGATTGTTAATATAGTTTTTAGGTTTAACTATTTTAATTTTTTTATTAAAATGTGTTGATTGTCTGTCATTTTTTAATATTTTTTTTTGTGTAGGCTGTGCTTTTATAGAATCCATAATAAAGAATAAGCCTTATCGATTTTTGTCTTTAAATACTATATAGCCTATATTGATATAAAAGTACACTGCGTGACAGTCTCTAAGGCCCATTCAACCGAATAGGCTGTTATGTTTTATCTTGTTTTAATCACCAGTTTTTTTAAATAAGGTCTATAGGATATTGCAGCTTTCATTCAATTTAAAAGATTATTATTTTTTTATATCTTCAACAAGTACTCGTATCTGGCATTGAGATACTGCCAGCAGTTTTCGTAAATCGTTTAAAGGTTTGACCTTCTGTTCAAATAAGAATCTGTTAACTAATGCTTGCATTTTATTTGTAAAACATTCAACATGCATCGGCAACATACCAACCTCGATAAAGCATGAGATAATCGGATATAAAGTTGCATCTTGTTTGATTTCTTTTGATCCAATTTCCCGCATAATCGGTATAATTGCTTTTAAGTACTCTTCGCTAGAGTGTTCGTAAGTATAGTGTAAAAAATCTTGTAAAAATTCTATATTAATTTTCTCTAATTGATTCGAGCCAAATGCACTCAGAATATATTTCGGAAAGTACAGTGAAAAATAGTTTACAAATATTTCCTTTCTTTTTTGAGCTATTTCAAAAATTGAATTAAAGATATCGCGCTGTTGAGCATTGCTTTTATGCATAAATCAGCAGCTTCTATATATTTACAGATGATTGCTTTTGGTGATGGAGTCATGACCCATACTACCTTATCTTCTCCACCTGCGTGCACTGTTGTAGCTTGAATCATTAGATGAAAAAACAAGAAGTAGACAATGAAACTGATATATTTTTTCATAACAAGAATCTCTTATAAAGTGTGTTAATATCAAGCGCTTTCAAAAAAAAGCACAGCATTGAAAATGTCTGTATAGTTTTAGAATGCTTTTATGATTTGCTCGATAGTTTAATATATTGATAGCTGTTTCATGCAGAACTTCTTGAAGAGCTAATATATCATCATTGTAAAAAAGGCATTTTTTATTGTCATTTTACCAGAGATATCTTGATATCCTCATTATTTTTGAAAAAAAACAAACACAAAAATGATTTGACACTGACTTTCTTATGACCAAGATCTCAACATATACATGATTTTCAGGTTGAGAAAAAACCCTGGATAGGCCACCAATATATTGAAACATATCATATTTTTTTATAAAAAAATCAGTATTCTAGATCATTTATTAACATTCAAGGCCTGATTGAAAAAAAGACCAAACAACAACGCCTAATGTTAAGATAATTAAGCTACGATTAAGGAATAAGTTAGAGGCTATTTTTTTATTAAATAGGATACCCAATAAAGCCCATAATGAATGTAAACAGCATTGCACAACAGCAAAACTAAGCGGTGCTAAAACATAGCGTTCAAAAAAAGTCTCTAAATAAAAAATAAACTGCGCATTGACTAATGTCACCATAATCCATGCTTTAGGATTTAAAATATGAACAAAAATACCAGCATAAAAACCCACTTTAGGATTTGCTTCTGCGTGAGGTTTCGGTTGAGCATTCCAATTTTTTAACAGGAAATAACTAAAAAATATAACAGATAAAATGGATAAGATGATTTTTAACATAGGGAGCTGGGTCAATAAGGCGCCAACACCAAATGAAATAAGCGTATTGAGTATCAACATGCTAATCACTAAGCCCATTAATAGTTTAAAAGCTGCTTGGGCGCCATACATAGCCCCTGTAGACATCATTAACATATTGGCAGGACCAGGTGTTCCTATCATTAACAGGATAAATGTCCACAAATTAAAATACACAGAAAAATCAAGCACAGTCCTTTTGCTCCTCGTCAAATAACAGGTACTGTGTTCGATACACAATACGTATGTTTATTAAAGTTATAAAAATGTTATTATCAGATCGATATCAATCTACTCGATCGTCATATTCAATCAAAATCATCCATAGTTGATCATAAAATCTTCAACATGATGGCATCATGCTCAATCTATTCCCATTCAATGGTTGCAGGTGGTTTATCGGAAATATCATAAGTAACGCGAGCAATGTCATGCACTTCATTCATGATTCGTGACGAAACACGACTTAAAAATTCATAGGGTAGATGCGCCCAGCGTGCTGTCATAAAATCAATGGTTTCTACTGCTCGCAGACTGACAACATAACTATATAAACGAGCATCACCGACAACACCGACTGATTTAATAGGTAAGAAAACAGCAAAAGCTTGATTCACTTTATAATATAAATCTGCTTTTTGTAACTCTTCCATAAATATAGCATCTACTTGGCGTAATAACAGGATATATTGATATTTTACTTCGCCTAGTATTCGAACACTTAAGCCAGGCCCTGGGAAGGGATGCCGATAAACTAAATGATCTGGTAATTTTAATTTAAGGCCTATTTTTCGAACTTCATCCTTAAATAACAGGCGTAAAGGTTCTATCAAGTTTAAAGTCATATGACTTGGCAGACCACCTACATTATGATGCGATTTAATCACATGAGCTTTACCTGTCTGACTGCCAGCTGATTCAATAACATCTGGATAAATCGTGCCTTGTGCTAACCAAGTGACTTGCTTTAATTTTAAAGCCTCCTGTTCAAAAATATCAATAAATTGTTGACCGATCACTTTTCTTTTTAATTCAGGATCTGATATACCTTCTAAGGCCTCTAAGAAAGCGTTTGAAGCATCCACATGAACAACGCGTAGCCCCATATGTGTTTTAAATTGCGATAAGACGTTCTCCGCTTCATGCAAACGAAGCAAACCATTATCAACAAAAACACACACTAATTGATCACCAATAGCTCGATGTAATAATGCAGCTAATACGCTGGAATCGACACCGCCAGATAACCCTAATAATACTTGAGATGAACCGACTTTTTTGCGAATTTGTTCGATTAACTTTGCAATAATTGAATCTGGCATCCAATTTTTTTCACAACCAGCAATATCGACTACAAAATGCGTTAACCATTGAATACCTTCAAGGGTATGCGTTACTTCAGGATGAAATTGCAAGCCATACCAAGGTTTTGATTGATGCGAAATTGCAGCAAATGGGCAATTTTCTGTACTCGCTATTAATTTAAAGTCTTCTGGAATGTCAATGATTTGATCTCCATGGCTCATCCAAACGGTATGTTCTTTTGGCTGAAAAGACGATTCATTGCCCCATAATGCAGATTCAGATTTTAGCTTTAATGTTGCCTCACCAAATTCATGTAAAGCACCTTGACTGATTTTTCCACCAAATCGTAACGCCATGACCTGCATGCCATAACATACGCCTAAAATTGGTTTATTGATTTGAAAGATCCATTCAGGCACTGTTGGCGCATGTTGCGCTATAGTACTTTCAGGGCCACCTGATAAAATAATGGCTTGAATACTCAAATGCTTGAGACATTCATCATTTTCCATAACATGAGCGTCAACAATTTCACAATAAACACCAATTTCACGAACTCGTCTAGCAATCAATTGTGTATATTGAGAACCAAAATCTAAAATTAAGACAACGGATTTAAAAACAGTCTGACACATATCAATACTATCGCCTTACATCAGGAAAATAAAAAAAGTTATGTTCGTATTCGGTAATTAGGTGCTTCTTTATTGATCGTCACATCATGAACATGTGATTCATTCATGCCAACTGGGGTAATTCGAACGAATGACGGCACTGTTTTCAATGTATGGATATCTGAAGAACCTGTATATCCCATTGCTGATCTTAAGCCGCCCATCATTTGATGTACAATTAAAGATAAAGGGCCTTTATAAGGAACTCGACCCTCTATTCCTTCAGGCACCAATTTATCAGTACCTGAGTCAAGACTTTGAAAATATCGATCACTAGAGCCTTGTATATTCGACATAGCACCTAATGAACCCATCCCTCGATACTCTTTATAACTTCTACCTTGATATAAAATAACTTCGCCAGGCGATTCATCAGTCCCAGCTAACATGCTGCCTACCATCACAGCAGATGCACCGACAGCAATCGCTTTAGCAATATCACCTGAGTAACGAATGCCGCCATCGGCAATCACTGTGATGGACGTAGATGCCAGTGCTTCTGCAACATCAGCAATAGCCGTTAATTGTGGAACGCCAACACCTGTCACAATCCGTGTTGTACAAATAGATCCCGGACCAATACCTACTTTTACACCATCTGCCCCCGCCTCAGCTAAGGCCCGCGCAGCATCTGCTGTTGCAATATTACCTGCAATGACTTGTAAATCAGGGTATTTATTTTTAATCCAGCACACCATCTTAATGACACCTTTAGAATGCCCATGCGCAGTATCTACAATAATCACATCCACCCCAGCATTCACTAAAGCCTCTACTCGATGGTGCGTTTCTGTGCTTGTACTGACTGCAGCACCGACACGTAATTGACCTGCTTCATCCTTGCATGCTATAGGATAATCTTTCGATTTTTGCATATCTTTACCGGTGATTAATCCTAGTAGATCACCTTGATCATTGAGCACTAAGACTTTTTCAATACGATGTTTTTGTAATAATTTTCGAATTTCATCTTGCTGAGTGCCTTCTAATACAGTGATTAATCGCTCTTTTGGTGTCATCACTTCTTGAATTTTCTTATTCATATCCGTTTCAAAACGAACATCACGACTCGTCACAATACCCACTAATCGTCCTTGATCCATAACCGGGACACCTGAAATATTATAATGCAAACGCAATGCCATCAATTCTTGAATAGTGTCTATTTTTTCAATCGTAATTGGATTTTTAACAAAACCACTTTCATGTTTTTTAACACGACGAACTTCAGATGCTTGCTTCTCTATTGTCATGTTTTTATGAATAATACCAATTCCTCCTTCTTGAGCAATAACAATCGCTAAATTTGCTTCTGTTACTGTATCCATTGCAGCGGATATTAAAGGAATATTTAGTTTTATTTTTTGAGTTAGTTGTGTTGTTAATGAGACATCTTTTGGTAAAACATTTGAATAATGAGGTAATAGTAGCACGTCGTCAAAAGTTAAAGCTTCTTCTTTCATGCGCAACATATCATATACCTCAAACATGGGATTGAAAATAACCAATTGATCTAAATTGATATAATTAGGTCAACATATTACCTGTATCTAGTTGATACAGCAATATTTTGTTTAAAAAACATTGCAAATAATCATTTTCTGGAAAAAAGACAATAAGTCATTGAAAAATATTTTCTTTTTTTAATACTGTTTGTATTCTATGCAAATTTTTTGATAAAAAAATATCAATCATCGCATGAAAATGTAGTCTAAAAACGAAAAATATTCAATAATATTTCTGTTTTTTAGGTTGAATATGTTGATATTGCATTTTGATTAATAAACACACAGTGTTGATTGGCCTGCCATTATATCATGCGATAGACTTTAATTTGTTGGATTTAAAATATCTAATGAATTATACATTGCAATTTTTTGGCCTAGCTTTTTTTCTAATCCATCTATCAAAAAAGCATCATTTTCACAGGCAAAACTAATAGATACACCTTGAGAGCCTGCTCGCCCTGTTCGTCCTACACGATGAACATAATCTTCAGTATCTTCAGGTAAATTATAATTAATGACATGACTCACACCTTCAACATGAATCCCTCTCCCTGCAACGTCAGTGGCCACTAAAATGTTAATTTTTCCTGATTTAAATTGATCTAATGTTAAAATACGTTTTTTTTGTGGAATATCCCCAGATAAGCAACCGACTTTAAAGTCTAATTTTTTTAATTTTTCAGTCAATTTTCGCGTCGTGATGCGCAAATTTACAAAAACAATCAAACGAGTCACCGTTGGATCTTGAATCAAATGACATAACAATTTAAATTTATCAACCGCAGTCACAATATATATTTTTTGGTCAATCGTATCCGTTACAGCATTTTTTGCTTTAATATCAACAAAGATGGGATGACAAGTCCATTTTTTTGTTAATCTCACAATGTCATCATTAAAAGTAGCTGAAAAAAATAACGTTTGTCTATCTTCACTTTTAGGTAATCTTAATAAAATTCGACTAATTTGAGGAATAAAGCCCATATCTAACATACGGTCTGCTTCATCAATGACTAATGTTTCAACTAAATCTAAAAAAATAGCTTGACGAGACAACCAGTCAATTAAACGCCCTGGTGTTGCAATCATAATATCAATATACGCAGATTCTAAATTTTTTTGCTGCTTGTCCATATCCATACCACCGACGAGCATTAGAATATTAAATTTTGTATATTGATTTAGCTTTTCTGCATCTTCAGTAATCTGAATGGCTAACTCTCTCGTCGGTGCTAAAATAAGCACGCGAGGTTCGCCAATATAGCGTTCTTTTGGAGCAGGAATATCCAATAATTGATTCATAGCTGTGATTAAAAATGCAGCCGTTTTCCCTGTGCCTGTTTGCGCTTTACCAATCGCATCCAATCCTTTTAAAGTATGCTCTAAAATTTCAGCTTGGATTGGCGTGCAATAATGAAATTTTAAATCAAAAATAGCACGCATTAAAACATCATGTAAATGAAAATCATGGAATCTCATTTTACCTGGAACTTCCGGTACTTGGAATGCCTCTATATTCCAATTTTCCGTATTGTCTGCCTTTGATGTTTTTGATTTCATATCATTCTCAGTATCATGCTATTGGCCTGAGTATAACATGCTCTGGTAAATTAAAGGATAAATCCTGAAAGAAACAAAATAATATTAACAATCCGAGGAAAAATCATAACTCATTTCATCTTTCGGTTTTTGTAAAAAATAACCTTGTACATAATCAACACCATATCGCCATAATTGCGCCATAATATTAGGTGATTCAACATAAGGCACGATCGCTTTAATGTTCAAATGATGCAAATCAGATATCATGGCTTTTATTTCTTGCTCATTATGTTTATTTTCTATTAATTCTTGTGTAAATTGATTGTGCAATTTAATATAACAGCAAGGGATATTCCTTAAAAATGAAGCAACTGGATTCATTAGTTCAAAATGGTAAATACTGATTAAACATCCTTTATTCACTAATTGTTGGCATAAAGTAATAATTTGATCTCTCATTTTCGTAATATAATTCATCTCGACTTGAAAAACTAAAGCGTCAGGCTCTAGCTTACTTTTTTCAAGAATGACTGATAACCAAGATATAAATTCTGAATCATTGATCGTAGCTTCACTTAAATAGATTAATAATTTTGCTTTTTTTTCACTATTATTATAGATTAATAATTTTTTTATCGCCTGTAAAATAACCCATCGATCAATTTTGATGGCCACCGCATGTTGACTCAAATCACGCATAAACTCACCGGCAAATATTTCATGACCTTCTGCTGTATATAATCGAATAAATACATCGTAATGCGAATCTATACCACCTGTTAAACAGGCGATAGGTTGAAAAAATAATTTCAACCTATCTTGTTTTAATGCATTGACTACTAATGCAACATGACTATCATTGACTGTTGTTTTCATGATATCAGCTTTTTTCGGGGAAACAGGTATGCTATTTGGATCCCATGCTACTTGAATACAAGGTGATCCTTGATACATCATCGGCATAACCCATGCTGACAAAATGCGATGATTGCTTAAGACTAATCGATCAATTAATATTAATTTTGATTTAGATGTATTTTTAATAGCTTGATCTAATTGAAAACAAGCATCATCTGAAAAAACTAATTCACATGCAGCATTGATAAATTCATTCGAATCATCAGTTTCAAATAATAGTAAAGCGAGGTCATTGATATAAACAATGGTATTATCTTGATATCGTACGACACTTAATTTATTAGCATCTAATAATATTTGTATTTTTTCTATTGTATCAATTTTATTTTTCTGATCAGTGGCAGCCTGTAATGATGTAGATTGCATTCAACTTTCTCCTTATCCATACAGCATAGGGTTAATTCCAACATTTTTCTGGAGATTCAGCACCTGTCGATCCTTTTTGCCCTAAATCATCGATATACAAACAAGCACAATCGGTATCATTTACTTGTGATGTATCTCTATTAGGAATTGCAATCAATGTATATTGTAAATTATATCCTGTGGTATAACCACTTAAATCAATGCCTGATTCAGGAGTGCAACTTCCTTTACTCAGTGGTATTCGGCCATACACTCCAACAAAACGGTATAAACCATGAGAGGATGCAGTTGGACCTAAACTACTGATATCATCTGCATAGCCAGTTGTACTCATGCGATGATTTTCTTGCGCAATGGCTAATTGAATTAATCCTAACTTTGCTTCTGCACGATGTGTTTTAATAATATAATTATTGTACAATGGAATTGAGAAATTTAACAATATCACAAACAGTGATATTGTTAACATCACTTCTACTATAGAAAATCCTTGATGATTCCGCATACGCCTCGCTCCATATTGAATAAAAAAATACCTGAATACTCTTCATGTTTTACAATAAATTAAAATATACTGTTTTAATTTATTATGGCATGGTTTGAAAAAATTGAATCAAATCAATCTATTTAATTCAATCGATTAGAGCGCATCCTCATTTTAAATTCACCTACATAAATAGCACATGCAATATAAATAATTGTTTTAAAATACCTTGCTAGATTATAAAAGCAAATCGACATATGTTTCATGACTTTTTTTGTATGACTCTCTCTAGAGAGAGTCCTATTGTTCTTTTTCTTGTTTTCTATACTGATAAATTCGAATATAAATTCAATCTATAATAATAAACTTTTGAGTTACTTTATCTTGAGAGTTCAAAAAAATAAGACTCTATTTTTTATATGACTATCGATCAAATCGATTATAAGCTTTTTTCCAAGAGAAAAGCTGAGATAAAGCATCTCTCCAAAAAAAACCTGTATACAATTTACATTATATAGTCGATCCTGGAAAAGTAATAAATATTATATAAAAGCCATGAGGAAAGCTTGTCGACAGGCTCATTCCAAGCAGTATAAGCGCATGAAAAATTCAAATAAAAAGTTAAAAACCTGCCTGGGTCGCTTAATGCGAGATATTGAAAGAAAAATGAAAGGAACAGAAAAAGCATCTTACTTTCAAGAAGAATGAACAATAGTAAAGCGTTTGTTACAACAAGAACGAAAAGATAAAAATAAACTATACAGCTTACATGAACCAGAAGTCATCTGCATAAGTGAAGGAAAAGCGCATAAAAAATATGAGTATGGGAGCAAAGTATCTATCGCTATTACACATAAAAAAGGCTTTGCTTTAAGTTCAAAATCTCATTCAGGCCATCCATATGATGGTCATACTTTAAATGAAGTTGTATGCGATATCAATGAAATACCCAGCCAAGTTAAACAAGTTTTTGTTGATAGAGGTTATAGAGGACATAAAGTAGGCTGTTGTGATGTATTTATATCAATGGGGTAGGCCAGCAGATGGACATCAGTTGAGAAACTCAGTCACCACAACTACTCTGGCTGACAGTATTACCCCTGATAATGCAGATTTCATTAACACTCCCAGCTTCGACTGGACAACTGCTGATAGCGATGGCGCTTTGCGTGAGACTTCTTGGAGCAGTATTGATGGCAGCGGCATTTGCCCAGTTGGATATAGAGTACCAACAGAAACTGAGTTAGATGCTGAGAGATTTTCTTGGTCAAGTAGTAATGGCGTAGGTGCTTTTGCTTCAAATCTTAATTGGTCACTTGCTGGCTCTCGTCAACTCGGTATATTCTATCAAAATTTCACTATATATTGGTCAACCACTGCAGATACATCTGGCACTGCTCGACATTTATATCTTTCATCAGATATTTCAAGTACCGTCGCTTTACAAATAGCGATTGGAGGTTCGATTCGCTGTATTCTAAATGAGGGTTCTGATCCTGTGCCTGCGTCAGTTAATCCGCTAACCATTAACGATGAAACCCGCAAAATTGCAGAAAATTCCGCGTCTGGCACTGCTGTCGGCGCTGCGCTCGTTACCACTGGCAACCCAACAGCATTTAGCATAATTGCTGGCAACACTGGCGCTGCCTTTGCCATTAACAACGCTGGACAAATCACCGTTGTTGACGACCTTGATTTTGAAATTACCCCAAGTTATGAGCTAATAGTGCGAGCCACCAAAGCTGGCACTAACGCG
>VSKW01018835.1_pt1 | contig 24261 bp, 20 predicted proteins | sample 4798611 | NCBI WGS metagenome assembly VSKW01 (sample SAMN12179536, study PRJNA552185) | sponge metagenome | biome: deep-sea hydrothermal plumes; feature: spots directly above weak diffusing fluid; material: sea water; isolation source: sponge from the Crane site of a hydrothermal vent ...
AAAATTTAAGACATAAAGGTAAAAAATATTGCACTAGAAAATAAAAAAAATCGGGTAGAAAACTTATTGCTAATCGAGCCTATATTACAAAAAGACCTATTATTGTCGATGAAAAATCTCGTATTGGCAACTGGAAGACAGATACTATCTATAGGGAAAAATCATCAAGGTGCTATAGTTAGCTTAGTCGACAGACGATCTCAATATGTTTTTTACAAAAAGTTGAGAGTCGCAAAGCAAATGAAGTAAAAGATTGTGTTATCAAGTGTTTAAGAAAGATGCCGCTTAAATATAAACAAACGATTACTTTTGATAACGGAAAAGCATTCTATCAGTATGATAGTCTTATCTAAAACATTGAAAATAAAATGTTATTTTGCTACACCTTATGCTTCTTGGGAAAGAGGTTTAAATGAGCACACCAATGGATTATCTCGTCAATATCTGCCAAAGAAAACAGAGTTTATAGGCATAGAAAATGATGAGATTTTAGCGATTCAAAAAGCACTCAATAATAAACCTAGAAAAGTGTTAAACTATCGAACACCTAACGAAGTTATGCGAGGAATAGAAAAACCTTTAGGTGTTGCACTTCATGGTTGGATGGGCCAATAAAAATAATGGTATGCGATCGTATCTTTCTTATCTTTAACAAGGTTCATGAACTCAAATTGATATATCTTAATACTCATGACATAGTGAAACTTATTTTTTTGGCTAGAGAAAATGCCTTATTATTTCACTTTACACTGGATAAGGTATATTGAATACTTAATTAGATACCGTTTTATTGTTACTTCAAGATATTCAGTTTACTCACATAGAATTCTTGAATCTCGCAATACTCAGGACTTTCTAAAAGATTTAAATAACTCCGTCCATTGTTTTGTTTACCCAAAAATATATCAAAAATATCCCTTTTAGACCATAAGATATTTGGATTATCAATCCAAAATGAAATACGAAGATATATCACTCTAAGCATATCAATCAATTTAAAGACATATACATAATATAAGGCAGACACCTTATTAGCAACGCAGGATTTCCATATACACTCTAAGTTGTCTCGTAAATCGCCTTGTATTTGTTGATTATTTGAAAAATATAAGACTATCTGATTTAATTGATACAAAAAACAATCAACAGCTTTGCAATGGTTATTTATAATAGCAAACTGTAATCCACGGTAGATACTGATCATATTGAGTACCTGATTCAATTCATATTCCTCACGAACAGATAATCCTAAAAAAAAACTTCTGGGTCTGAAATGATGCCATCATGCCCTGTGTTCAATAATAAGTCCAACATATACATTGTATCGTTAGAAAATATTTTAAATTCAATGGGCGAGTTATCATCATTATTTTGCACATCCCAACTTAATAAAGCCAAAGTATGCTCTGGTTGTTTTATATATGCTCTTTTATAAGGCGTCATAAAATCAAAAATAGAATTCCATTGTTCTATCTGATTCTTTGCTATGCTAGCTGTATCGCATTGCTCTCTCTTTTTTACAGAATAATGAATTGAAAAAGTCATATATTGAAATGTGCGATCAGGATCATATACTGTGATCATACCATTACCGAAAGCATCTTTTGTCATAATGATCGGTAGCATATACTCCTGGAAAGTCAGTCGATAGTAATAAGTACTATTCAATCTTATTGATTTAAAAACTGTCTCCAATAATTCATGAAAATGCAATATATCAGAATAATAAGCTTGTTTTGCTATCTTACAAACAATCTATTCTTGGAATACTTTCTCTACAGGCATATATTTCATATCAGATAATGCTTCAATTGAAGTGAAGTCTTGATAAATTTTCAAATCATCTGCCTCCATGGCTTTCACAAAACCATACGATAAATGAAGACCTGTTGGCTTCTTGTGCTTCGAATCATTAACAGCATCTTCTTTGCAGATCGAATCATCATGTAAATGATGCGTCATTGATTTAATTTGTAACCAAGGAATCGTATCACTGAATGCTGGCCAATGTATTGCAATATAAAAAAACTGATAAAGCAGATGGTAGTCATTCGCAGTAAAACACAGCGTATCATAAAAACTCCTACCTAATAGGATGTATCATTTATTATTCATTGCGGGCTTTACTTTATCACAGCAAGCCAATCATCTATAACTTGAAAATTGTCAATAACAAGACTCGATTGAATACAACTTCATTTGTATCAAGATGCTATCCATGTAGTCAAACGAAAGTTAAACAGTCTTAAACTCACAAAATAACTCCCTAGTCCGAGAATAACTAAGCTACTAAGCTCCATCATTTGATGCATAATAGACGTTGTGAATAAGCTAGATGTTATCGTTTTAAATCCAATTAAACAACTTACCATGATAATGGTTGCCATACTAATTTTGAATATAAAGGACAACTGAATGATTGGTTGATACAATGCTGTTTTTTTTAATTCTATCCATAAAAAAATGGCATTTAATATAGCCGATAAACTGGTTGCTAATGCTAATCCCACATGCGCAAAAGGTCCCATTAAAATCAAATTCATCACAAAATTTAAACATAATGCTTTGATAGCAATCTTCATTGGTATTTTTGTGTTTTTTTGTGCAAAAAAACCAACAGATAATATTTTAATCAACATAAAAGCGATCAATCCTAAAGAAAATCCACGCAATCCTTGTACTGTCATTATAATATCTTGATCTGTCATGCATCCATGACTAAATAATGTATTCATAATACAGTCTGGTAATACCATCAAAGCTGCAGTTGCAGGCATGCCTAATAAAAAAACTAAACGCACAGCCCAATTTAATGTCAGTGAAAATTTTTCTCTATTTATTTTTTTAGAATGCTTTGATAAATTAGGCAAAATAACACTCGCAATGGCAATACCAAAAATACCTAATGGTAATTCTACTAATCGATCCGCATAGTATAACCAAGAAATACTACCTGTTTCTAAAAAACTAGCTAATAAGCTATCCATTAAAAAATTTAATTGGGTGACAGATCCACTCAATATAGCTGGTAACATTAAAGCCATAATTTTTTGAACGCCTGGGTGTCGCCAATGCCATTTAGGTCTAGGCAGCAAATGATAACGGGATAAAAAAGGAATTTGTATACTTAACTGCAAGACACCTGCAATAAAGACACCCCAAGCTAATGCCAGAATGCTAGGTTCAAACCAAGCGGTTAAATATAATAAAGCACCGATTAAACTGATATTTAAAAAAACAGGTGTAATAGCAGACAATATAAAACGATTATATGTATTTAAAATAGAAGCTGAAAAAGCAGTTAAGGCAATAAAAAATAAATAAGGAAAAGTAATGCGTAACATGTATGAAACTAAAGCACATTTTTCTGTGTCATAAAAACCAGGCATAAAAATATCAACAATTGTAGAGGACCCAATCATACCAAGACTAACGATGAGCAATAAAACACCGCCTAAAGTACCTGCAACAGCATCAATTAATGATTGCACTAACTCAGGCTTTTGGCATTTATATTCAGATAACACTGGAATAAATGCTTGCGAAAAAGCGCCTTCTGCAAAAAGACGTCTAAAAAAATTAGGAATTCGGAAAGCAATTAAAAAAGCATCGGCAGCTGCACCGGCCCCAAAAAAATTGGCTAATAATATATCTCGAAATAATCCTAAAATGCGAGAAACACTGGTGAATCCACTCACTAAAGCACTACGTCTAAACAACTTTTTAGTCGAGTTAAAACGCATTCAAAACACTCTATAATACAGTCGGTTAATCATTTTATATCTCTTTATATTCTATACAAACGATAGGACTTCATTTGTATACAACTCATGACCCAACTTATCATTTTATTGAGAACAGTCGTATCCCAAGGTGACCCGAATTATATCATGCAACAGAAAAATCGCCAACTTATTGACAATAAGTCATTTTTTACATTGTAATACCACTCAAGATTATCTAATCTTAATCCAACAGGCACATGCTTTATCGAAAAATATTTATCTTTACTCGAGGTTGCTTGATGAAATTATTCATATTATTAATGATGCTACAGTCTATTTTTCTCTGCTGTACCGCTTCTTCCACTATGCTGGATTTCGCACTTCGCACTACGACATCAGAAGACCATGATCTTCATATACATGTCACGCCACAAACTGTGATCAGCCAGCAAGGCAAAATACCACCGATACAATTGCAACAACCTCAACAAAAATTGCCTATTTTAGATTCATCACATAATTTTCAAATTATTCATAATACTTCATATTATCAAGAAACAATACGCAATATAAAGACAGATGCCAATCCATTATATCAAGACAATATGATCGATAAATTGAGTTATCTTTCTATTACAAGCTCTCAAGCTATCACAAGCATGCATTTACATCCTAAACGTTTTTGGTCATTGATTGCACAAAAACTGTTAGTTGAATGGATCGAGTTCACACATTTATTTGATCTAGAATATATCATTGAAAATATCAAAAAAACGATTCAAAACGACTCTAGTCTTTATTTTGAGTTTGGTTATCAAACATGGCAAGCGATGTTAATTGAAAATCCACTATATGTATCCAATAGGCGCTATTACGCTGCTTTTGATCTTCGTATTACACAAAAAAATAGCCAATCCACCCCTATAACCTTTCAATTAATGCAATCTATTCAAGAAAACATACCGCATTTTATCAGTCCTTCCTTAACGTGTGCCATTGTTGCGAATACAGATGATCAGGCTTATATAGCAATTCCTTCAAAGAATTTATGGCCTTTGTATCAAGGCTTTGAATTAGAAAATAAAATACAACAGGTTAGCTTTTCTAAGGATAATCATTTCATTGCATTACAATTTGATAATGCGATTGCTTTGTTTTTAAAATATAATCAAAATGTAAAACTATGGCAAACATTATCAGGATACTTAGACTATCTTGAAAATCAAAATATGCGCATTGATTTTAATCATAATAATACCTTGCTAATCACCACAAAAAATAGTGTAATCGATAATCAAACATCTTTTCAATTCATGTTGCTTCATGAGAACAAAGATCAAATTACTTTTCAAGTATATGCTCAATATCAAATAAACTATCTCACTCAGCCTATTTTTAGTCATCAAGATGATTACATGTTAATTCAATTAAATCCACAGACTATCCAATTAAAAAATTTGCATTCAAACGTGACTCAGTTAAATCCAAAACTCACACTCCCTTCACAATATCACAAACATCAGAATTATATTTCAACTTTTAATATCGATCCAAAAGATGACTATATTGCAATTGGCACCACACAAGGTTTAGTCTTTTTATATCATCAAGTCAATCATAAACAATGGGAATACTATCAACCTACAAAAATCACGAATCATCCTATTAGCGCTATGATTTTCACTGGAAATCAAGATTTAATACTCGCATCTAATATAGAAAAAAAATTATCTTTTTGGAAAAAAAATAAACACAATCAATTCTCTTTTGTGAGTTCAATTAGTTATACAAAAAACATTACCGACTTAAAGTTAAATACGAAAAAAAACATACTTTTTGCGGTCATTTCTCCGACTGAATCTCTATCTTACTCTTTATTAACGCCTGACGTGAATTTTAATTATCATGAAACATAACAATAAAATATTGATATGCCATTGATTTTTCATATAGATAATAGGATCAATATATACAATAACAATCTTAATTTGATTATCTTCATCGTCTATATCTTATAGATTATATCAACATCATAAGGATATGCTGTATATGATAAAATACATATTATTTTTAATCACAACAAATTTACTCTTTCTTAACTCTTTACTTTTTGCAACAGAAATCACACTAGTCGCTACGCTTAATGCAGATTCTAAATCGAATAAAAAAAATATTACCTATCATATTGTATCTGCTCATGAGCAAGGTGTTGCCTTAAGCAAAAAAACACTCCCAATTGTTGATCATATTGATACCTTTCAATACCATGTTGATGTTGATAAAAACAAACACAATGACAGGTCATTACAGACAACAACATTCACACTCACGATTCAATTATCTGATCAAATATATCCAAAAAACATATGGCATCTTATCGCTTGTATTGGGTATGCTGTAGACATGGATCTCAACCTTGATAACCATTTTAATCTGGCAGCGCTTGCACACCATATCACGCATCATCATGATGATGCGTTTAATCTATTGCATAATAATACAGTATGTGTCTTTCATCATACAACACAGCATTCAAACTATTTCAGCCAGACTGATTCACAGATTACATTATCTTATTATGCCATCAATAAAGAAGATGTATCGTTATACCCAGTCCAAACGAATACACCAGACGACCTATCATATAGCCATATTAATATCAATTATCTAGAAAACATCCTCACTGATTCTTCTGATGTTGATAGGCCATTGCAATTTTTTTCAAATCTTCAACAATCTGTACATATTATACAAAATATAGAGCACATTCAGGATTTTGAGATCATAGATCAGAAAAACAATATCACTCAAATATTAGAAGACCTTCCTAAATTCTTGATAAAAAAAGTTATTTTTTCAAAAAATAATACCAGTATTGCCATTCTATTTCAAAATAATATGATTAGTTTACTCACGCATGAAGAGGATAAAAAATGGGTATTAATCGATAATTTGACGATTGATAATACACAAGTCCATCATTTATTATTTTATAAAGAACAAACTGTACTACTCAACAATCAAACAAATGATCAATTATCAGAAATTATAGCTTTACATTTTAATAAAAATATATTCTCTTCTTATTATACGATTGATCAATCTATTTTACTCAAAAAAACAAAAATTACAGATATTCAAATAAATGAGGCAATGAATACATTATTAATCTTACACAAAGAGAAAGCGATATTGTATCACATAGACTCCAATAATCTGACTGCCAAGCATATTTTAATAAAACCATCTCACCTGATGTCTGTTGAACATGAATATATTACAGCGACATTAGGCCATCAAGATACTTTCATTGCATTAGGTTCAAATACAGGTTCTATTATTTTTTATCAATTTCAGCCTTTTGTACAACAATGGGTATACTTGCCTCATGAAATTCATATCGGAACTCAGTTCAGTATTTCAGCTCTTGAACTGATTAGCCAAAATTTAATAGCCATTGCAACAGAAAACAATCAAAATGAATATGGATTACATTTATATGAATACAACTCACCTATTCAACAATGGCAAATATTAGTATACATTCAATGCAACGAAAAAATAAAAGCATTAGATATCATAGCACCACATCATTTGCGCCTTTCGCTATCAACAGGTCACGAAGAAAGTTATTATATAAAACGGGCTAATTTATTAGAAGAAATTCCTGTTTATATTAACCCTAAACCAACAAATCAAGAGTCTTTTCAAGCCGTTAGTAGAATCAGGCGCCAGTCAATTGTATCCAGACACTATCCGACATGATTTCTATTAAATCTGAATAGATGATAGCGATATATAAAGGAGTCAAAATACTTTCATTGTATTCGATTCAAAGACTAACGAACACTAGTTTCTGAATAATAGGTTCCAAACGCTTATTTAAATATCATTCAAGGCATGATCTTAGATCATTTAATCAGTTCATGGTCGAGATCAAGTAGATTGAACCCTTTGCAATAAGCAGTTTAATGGATAATTTATGTGTTTTTTTATTCAAATAATACATAAATTACTTCATTTTTTAAACTATTTTAATAAAAAAGATCATATCAGGAGTCTTTGTTGTCTTATTGCAAAGGTCTCAGATTGTTCAATTTATTTTTTGTGTGTGTCTTTTTTTCATTTTCTCCTAGGTTTTATATTGCCTTCTCAAGCTTGAGGTGCAACAGTAAGGCATTTTCTATAACCAAAAAAAAGCAGTCAAATGCTAATAATTCGTATCACTTCTTTTTATCAACAAAAGAAGGAGAATGACATTGTTTATCAACACTTTACTGCAGAAGAAAGATCTCAAATTGATATCTTATTGTCAAAGTATTATTCTATTAAGGCAATAGGAAAGGCCTTGTTGATATTGACTCTAAAACATTGAATGAATAACATAACCAATCCATTCGTCTTATTAGGAACGAGTCAATTGTATCGTATGAAGCCCAGAATGCATGCTTTTTTGATGCATCTCTATCCTCGGCAAAATCCGATCATAATAAAATGAAGCAGTATCTATTTTTTGTTGATAGAAAACTGTATCAGTATGACCTTTAGACAGTTGATCTGAAGCAATACGTGCCATATCAGCCCAAACCCATGCTAAACAAATATAACCTGAAATCATCATAAAATCATAAGCAGCTGCGCCAACTTCTTCACGATCTGTCAATGCTTTGATACCAATTTCTAATGCCCAGTTGCCCCAATTTTTATTCAATATGCGCAACTGTTTCACCCATTGTGTAATCACAAGATGCTGCTCATGTTTTTTACAAAATTGATGAATTATTTTGGTAAAACAACGCAATGTATTCCCTTGTGTCATTAAAATTTTTCGACCTAATAAATCTAAAGATTGGATATAGGTTGTTCCTTCATAAATCGTCGAAATGCGAGCATCTCGTACATTTTGCTCCATACCATACTCACTAATATAACCATGCCCACCAAAACATTGCATACCTAAATTTGCAGATTCTAAACCTGTTTCTGTCATAAAAGCTTTACAAATAGGCGTCAGTAATTCCATTAATTGATGTGAATCTTCAATCGATTGTTTATCTTTGAAATATAAAACACGATCAGCTTGTTGTAAAACATAATAATATAAAGCACGGTTTCCTTCTGTAAAAGCTTTAATTGTCAATAACATACGCAATACATCAGGATGTTTAATTAAAACTCTTGGAGAACTATCTGTTTGTTCTATGACATTTAAATCACGCCCTTGTTGACGCATTTGTGTATAATCATACGCTTTTTGCCATGCAATTTCTGAGTGCGCTAAGCCTTGTAATGCAGTTCCCATTCTGGCAAAATTCATAAAAGTAAACATATAAGATAAACCACGATTAGCCTCTCCAATTAAATACCCTATCGCGTCTTCAAAATTCATGACACAAGTTGCATTACCATGAATACCCATTTTTTTTTCTAAACTACCACAATAGACTTCATTGCGAACACCTATTTCTCCAGATGATGTAGGTATAAATTTTGGAACAATAAAAAGTGAAATCCCTTTGGTACCATGCGGAGCATCCGGCAGTCTCGCCAAAACAATATGTACGATATTTTCAGATAAATCATGATCTCCAGAAGATATAAAAATTTTACTGCCTTGTATTCTATAATGGCCATCAGCATGTGGTATTGCTTTCGTTTTCAATAACCCTAAATCAGAACCACAATGTGATTCAGTCAAACACATAGTACCAGTCCATTTTCCAGATACTAAAGCAGGTAAATAAGTTGCTTTTTGCTCATCATTACCATGACGAATTAAAGTAGATAGCGCGCCATGACTTAAACCTGGATACATATCCCATGCCCAGTTTGCTTCAGCAAACATTTCATTCACAATAGCACTTAATGATTCGGGTAACCCTTGTCCTCCCCATTTTGGTTCATGAGATAAAGCAGGCCAACCATTCTCAATAAATTGAGCATAAGCGACTTTAAATCCATCAGGCGTTTTCACCTGTTGATCTATTAAAGTACAGCCTTGCTCATCCCCTATTGCATTCAATGGCGCTAACACTGTTTCTGCAAAACGAGCCGCTTCTTCCATCATAGCCAATACAATTTCTGCGGTTGCTTCTTGGCCACGAGCAAAGCTATTATAATGCGTAGAATAATCTAACAGTTCATTCAATACAAATTGCATATCTTTCAATGGCGCTTTATAAGCTCCCATAAGCATAACTCCTACCAGTCAAACAATGAAGGCTATCATACTGCATATTTATTGTAACACCTTGTCGTTTAATAAGCCGAATAAACTCATTAATTCAACACAAGTAAATCTCATTGCAGTTTTAAATCCATTGGGCCCAGCACTTCTAAATATTCACGCAGATCTTCAAGAATTGTACTGATAAATAAAGATCTTTTATCTTGAATAGAGGTCTGATCAGCATCATTCATTCCCATTTGAACCAATAACATCGATAATGCAGGATTAAATCGTTCAGCGGGCATTAATGTATCGATATGATCAGATAAAACTGAATCTGAAGCATTCATTAGACGAGTCCATTCTGATTTTTGATTACCTAATGATTCATTTTCATTCTCAATATCAGAGCACACAGCATGATAAAACTGTTCCGCTAATACTGATGTAGCTGTTTTTTCCATCAAAGTCGCTACATCAGAATCCCATTGATTATTTGTTTTCAAGTCCTCAGCAAGTGATCTTAAATCGCCAGTTGTTAATTTTTTACCAGATAATTCTTTTGATGCACGCAAGCTATCAATTTCATTTTTCGCCATTTCAACTGAATCCATCTCTGTGAACACTTCAACTTGATTATCTTCAATAGGAACAACCGTCTCTAGTTGCTCTTTAAATTGAACTGTTTTTTTTACTTTAGGTGTATCGATTGATTCATTGCTTATCCAGTCATCCTTGGACTTTAATACAGAAGCTTCTGATGTTTCAGTTTGTTTCTCAGTTGAAATCGATTCTATCTCTTCATCGACTTCATCAATATAAGTTAACACACTCTCTTCTAGCAAATCATCAGCTCCCCATTCATCTTCCATGCGTTGCATATCAAGTGATTCGCTAGCATGCTGATGATTTATTCTGATTTCATTTGCAAAAAAACATAATTCATCTAAAGCATTATTATTTTCTATTTTATGAGATGATTCCATCCAATGAGGAATAGGTTCTTTTGCAGATGTTATTTGATAAGCTGTGAGTGGTTTTTGAGGCCACTCCATTTTTTGAATATTTAATTGTAATCTATCGGTTTGCGGATCTAAAGCAACAACTGATTTCGATCGATAAGCATTTTTAGTGTTATGAGCAGACACATTATTTTGTGTCTGCGATATATTGGTTTGTTGATTCAAAAAATCGATTGAATTGGAAGATTGTGGTATATTAGGCATCAGCGCAACCTGTAGTGTGTTGTGAATAAGCTTACATTGATATTCATCGTCATATTAACCGTTCAACTGTATATTATAACCATGCAAAAATTATCCTTATTTATCACAGGCACCAACACCAATTCAGGCAAAACGATAATAAGCTGTGGCTTGCTTGAAAAATTTAAAGCATACAATCTATCGACTGTTGCTTTAAAACCCATTGCGTCTGGCAGCCTATTGACAGATCAAGGTCTTCGAAATACTGACGCCTTAGCTTTACAACATGCTATGAGCACATCATTACCTTATACAGCCGTTAACCCTATTACTTTTGAACCTCCTATAGCGCCGCATATTGCAGCTCAACAACATCAAGTCAACTTATCTATTGATCACATCATTCAACACTGCCAAACAGGATTGAATACATCAGCTGATGTCTTATTAATAGAAGGAGCTGGCGGATGGCGACTCCCTTTATCCGATAGAGATTCTATTTTTTTTAGCGCCTTTCCTCAACAGTTAAAGATGTCTGTGATTCTTGTAGTGGGATTAACGCTAGGATGCCTTAATCATGCGCAGTTAACAGTAGAGGCGATCTTATCTGATCAAGTCTCTATTGCTGGCTGGATTGCTAATCAAATCGATCCTAACATGTCTCATATTCAAGATAATCTAACCTGGTTAAAACAACAAATGCCTGGACATTATTTAGGTTATGTTCCTCATCTAACCGCCTCTATTTCACCGAAAACAGTTGCAAAATATTTACAAATCGATGCTATACTAAACCCTTCCATACGTTAGACATTGATACCAGGCACACTCTCACATGACTGAAACTCCCATGACGAATCAATTTGATGAAATTCGCCCCTATTTTGATCATGAAATACAGACTGTCTGCCGCCGGTTACAATCACATCCTGACATCATACAAGCTATCATTGCCTTTTTTTTTAAAAAATATCCTAAATGGTTACATCCATTTTTTAGATTTTGCATCCATCAATATTTGCAATATACATTCAGAAATACAACATCTGTTTCAAAATTTCAACATAAGCTTAAACCTTATCTTCATTTTATCTTTAAAAAAACAACACTATACATTAATCCTGTGAATGTTGAAAATTTAAAGCCACAAACACCGTATCTCTTTTTAAGTACACATCGAGAAATTTTACTTGACCCGATTATCTTAAATTATATCTTATTTTCTAATAATCTAGAAACAACAAGAATTGCAATTGGAGACAACTTACTCAGCAAAACATATATTAAAGATTTAATGCGTGTAAATAAAAGTTTTATTGTCAAAAGATCCTCAAAAACACGTCGAGAAAAACTTGAAAATATAAAACAATTATCACAATATATTAAGCATTCAATCGAGACGAATCATTCCATTTGGTTAGCGCACAGAGAAGGGAGAACCAAAGATGGTCATGACAAAACAGCGTCAGCATTAATCAAAATGCTATGGATGGCCCATAGAGAAAAATCAGTTCCAGAATTAATGCATGATTTAAATGTCATACCTGTATCCATTTCCTATGAAATTAATCCTTGTGATTATTTAATTGCTCAAGAAATGTATCTAACAAAAAAAGAAGGGGCTTATAAAAAAAAACCAGATGAAGATCTGAATAGCATGCTAGAAGGTGTTTTAAAAAACAAAGGCCGTATTATCGTTACATTTGGACAACCATTACATGAAATACCTTATCTGACAGATTTAGCTAGCTCTATTCAAAATATTGACCAACAAATACATCAAAATTACACCTTATTTCCAATACATTATGTCGCATATCATAAGTTATATGGACACGAAATAGCACCCTTATTTCAAACAACACATTATTCAATCAATGACCAAAAACAAGGGGAAGCTTTGCTCAATGAGCGATTAGCGTTATGCTCACCAGAGACAGAATCTTTTTTATTAGCGCAGTATGCTAATCCAGTTAAAAATTTTATTGAATCAAAAACTACTCAATGCTCATCTTCTCCAGTTTAGGTAAATACTGATTAGATAGACTATAAGTATTCAGAATTTCAAATAAGCGATTTCCAAAAAAAACAATCGAATCTTGCGGCACACCTAATTTACTCCAAGATTGAGGCATCTCCCCATGATCTAAAAAAGAGTGCATTTGATTCGTTAAAAAGGATTTATTTTGAACATATTTTGCTAAGCCATAATGAATTAATATATTATTATACGCTTGATGCGAGTAATAAATAACAGGTTTAGATACCGAAGCAGCTTTAATGCCAATTGAAACAGATTGATGCGTCACGACCAAACTAGATAACTCAACTAATATCGTCTCTGAGATATCATGAGGAACCACACTGATACAGTCTAAGTCTTCAATTTTTCGTTTGACTTGCTGTCTGATCTCATCAGGTAACTCAGCTGGTAAATAAATAAGCCCTTGCAAACCGTCACGAGAGGCCATTACATCAATCCAATCGGTCAAATAATCGATAAAATCATACGTGTAATCTGATAAAAATAAAACATTTTTTTTATGTTGACTTAATTTTAGTTGTGCATAAACTTTTGCTTTTTTAAGCGAATTAATGCTTTCTTCATTAAATTGAGGATGCCCAATGACTGTAATATCAGCACTAGGTAATAAGTGATTATCTTTGAATACATCAATCAAATAATCTCCTACCAAAAATACTTCATTCAAATTAGCTGTCGATTGAAACCATTTTTTTGATTTTGGATCATTTTTAGGTAATTCAAAACTATTGTAAAAGGCAGCTGTATAGACTCCCATTTGTGAAGCAGCATATGTTAATTGTGCTTGCGCCACATGAGATACACCCGTGATAATAATCGAAGCTGAAAAGCTATTTTTAATAAAGTCCATCACGTCTGTTTTCCAAGGCATGCCAGGATGACTTGATAATTCTGTTAATAAATCTGGATTTTCTTTCATTGTCTCTGAAAATAAGAGACTTAAATCAACAATATTCTCATCGCTTTCGGTATGCACAGCCAAAGCAGGTCCAAATATTAATAATTTAGCGCTTATTTGACGTTTGAGCAAATAGGGTAACAATTTTTTAAAAGCATGATATTCATCTTTTTCATAGGCAAAAAAGACAATATTAGATTGAAAAATAATTTTAGGTTTCTCTTTTTTTGCAATCACTGGCTTTTCTTGGTACGCTTTTTGATGCGAAACACAACCAGCTAATAAGCACAGCATGATTAAAAGAGCATATTTTATGCTGATTGGAATGACTGACAAGCTATTCATTAAAAATATAAGCATTGAATGTAATCTCAAAAATAAATTAGTCAGTGAATAAACGAGGCATAGGCAGCCATAGGTTAAATCGCTTCAACCTCGCCTGCTAAAAATAGCAAATACGAATTCACAGTATGAATGTTTTGTATATTTTTTTCTATCATCAATCAACAGTTATATAAGCAGCGTGTTGACCTACTGATGATCAAATCAATGGATTGAGCAATAGAAAAGTATTGGCTGGGGTGGCAGGGTTCGAACCTGCGAATCACGGGATCAAAACCCGTTGCCTTACCACTTGGCTACACCCCATTAAACAATAATCTATAATACCTGGTGGCTACAGGTAGATTCGAACTACCGACCCCATCATTATGAGTGATGTGCTCTAACCAACTGAGCTATGTAGCCATAATAAACATGGCTGATATTTTCTCTATATGTTGATACATTGTCAAGAATTAACTCGTGTTTTCAACAATAAAACCAAACTGATTTTAAAATAAAACAAGTATGAATATGTTTATGATAAAGTGTTTTGTCATTTGATTCAAGTCTTGATCTCATAATATCCATATTGCCTGATCATTCAATAACGGATCAATACACCTGTAGATCAATTGACGTTGATCATATGCAAGGATAAAAAGGATTTCATATGGATTATTCTATTCATTTTTATCCTAAACTCTGCATCAAAATAAGTCACATGCAGAACCATTATCATCCCTTAAAACAGATAACATATTTCCCATTAAATCTTTTGAGATGATTTATTGAAAATAAACTATATCCAAATGATACAATCTATTACAATATGATTTCAGTTTTTAGGAGTAAAAAATGAATCAAGATATCGTCATTGTTGCAGGATCTCGTACACCAATAGGACGTTTTAATGGTGCTCTAAAATCAGTATCCGCTACTGATCTAGGAAGCCATGTAATACAACATATTATGAGGCGAAGCGCTCTAGATAAACAACTGATTCATGAAGTGATTATGGGATGCGTTTTACCAGCAGGCTTACGGCAAGCGCCTGCACGTCAAGCTGCTCAAAAAGCGCAACTATCTGATCATACCCTCTGCACAACTGTGAACAAAGTATGCGGATCAGGTATGCAAGCTGTCATACTAGGGCATGATGCAATTCAAGCAAATCCAACAAAACATATTATTGCGGGTGGCTTTGAAAGCATGAGTCAAGCTCCTTATATTTTACCTCGCCACATTGAACATACATTGGGCTCACGACAACTCCAGGATCATTTGATGATAGACGGCCTCGAAAATGCATACACGCATGAATCAATGGGCTGTATTGCACAAAAAACAGCAGACCAATATCACATCACACGAACACAAATGGATGAATTTGCCATCACTTCTTTACAGCGTGCGCGCACAGCAATCGAAAAAAATTATTTTTTAGAAGAAATTGACGCAATTGACATCCAGAATAAAAAAACACAACAATGCATACAACAAGATGAACATCCTTTTCATGTCAATATTGACAAAATACCTCACTTAAAAGGAGTATTTGGTGGAAGTCAAAGCATCACTGCTGCAAATGCTAGTGCCATTTCTGATGGGGCTTCGGCTGTCTTATTAATGACCTATCAAGAAGCTGTAGCGCTCAAACTAAAACCATTGGCACGCATCTTAGGACATGCATCCCATGCGCAACATCCTAGAGAATTTACATTAGCACCTATTCAAGCAATGGATACCTTATTTAAACAACTGAACTGGCCGCTTGATTCAATTGATCTATTTGAAATTAATGAAGCCTTTGCTGTCGTCACTTTATTAGCGATGCAACATTACGCTATCCCGCATGAAAAAGTTAATATACATGGCGGAGCTTGTGCATTAGGGCATCCAATTGGCTCAACAGGCTGTCGAATATTATTAACGCTGATTTATGCCTTACAAAAAATAGGTGGAAAAAGAGGTGTTGCCAGCTTATGCATTGGTGGAGGAGAAGCAACAGCAATCGGTCTCGAGTTACTGTCATAAAACATCTATTTTCTTTTTAGTATGCTGCACATAAATACCAGTAATACCCCAAGGAAACCAGCCTTCAAAGCATGATGTTAACTCAAAATGATCAGGTAATACTTCTACAAAACTATATGTAATTGTGATAATTTGAACGCGCGAATCATATTGCATTAACTGTTCACCCAATCGCTTAATAGAGATATCATCTAATGCGGAATGATAAATATAAATCACATCTACTTTTTGATATGGCAATGTAAACATATCTTCTTGTAAAAAAGTAACACGATCTGCTAGTCGACAAGCTGAAGCCAGTCGATTAGCTAATACAAGCAATTGCTCATTAGCTTCAACCCCAATAATCCGACATCCAGTATGGATAGATAACCACAAAGTGGCCAAACCAACGCCTGATCCAAGATCCATCACACAAGTCTTGTCATGTATATTGATTTTTTTTGCAATACGATGCAATGTAATCCAAGGCGTTTCTCCATAACAACAGGTATCTAATAAACCTTTTTTTTTAAAAAAAATATTACCGATACGATATCGCTGATGACGGCGACATAAACACCATCCCAATAACTGAAGGCGCATTTTATGCCAAGATAATCCATAGGGAATACTGATTAAACTCATTAAAAAAGATCTAGAAAATAATCGATACCGATTTATCATTTTACGTAACATGCTGGATGACCTTCAAATCATGACAAGTTAAATTGCTGTCTATTATGAATGCATCAGAAAATTTTTTTATCTGCAGGATTAAATTGACTTTTTATAACAGATGCTTTTCAATACAACTAATCCTATTACGTTCAATCATAGACACTATTATGCCACATAGTCAATTATCTAAAAAAGACCAAAAGAAAGTAGATATCTTTTTAACATCAGGCGTCAATCAACCTGATCGGCAGCCTTTCAAACCATGGAAGGTGATTAAAATATGGTCTTCTGTCATTATTCTCATTGCAATACTTGCTCACCTGATTAAAATTATTTATTTACCAGAATATTAATGGGACAATACAAACAAATTGCGCTGATTGATATCACATAAATCAGCCGACACACTAAACTTTATATCTATTGACTGAAAAAATGAGACAATGCTTTTATGACGTTTCAAACTTCTGAACTGACACAATATGAAATCAATACACAGCTGCTCTTAGATAAAGCATATCTTGAAAATCAGACACTCAATACACTGTTTGAAAAAGAATCACTGCGTTTTAATCGCTATACTCGTTATGCTGCCAATTTATGTTTAGATTTTTCAAAAAACTGGATTAACCCAGATATTTTTGAGCATTTAATTCAACTTGCAAAAGAAGCAAAGGTTGAATCAGCCATTGATGATTTATTGAACGGTCAACCGATTAATTTTACAGAATCAAGAGCTGCGCTCCATACAGCCTTACGCACACCTTTAAATACAAAATCGAGTATTCAAGAGACTGTTACTCATATGCAGCACCGTATGAAACATTTGACGCATCAAGTACGCGAAAAAACATGGCTCGGTTTTTCTAATAAACCTATTCAACATATCGTCAATATTGGCATTGGTGGGTCATATTTGGGCATTAAAGCAGCACTGGATGCATTAAAGCCATACCAATCACCTGACTTATCACTGCATTTTGTTGTGAATATTGATCCTCAAGATTGGGCTTGTGTTCAAAAATTGATTGATCCGGAAACCACATTATTTATTATTGCCTCTAAATCATTCTCGACACTAGAAACACTGAAAAATGCTGAATTAGCCAAAACATGGATGCTAGAACAAGGCATGCCGTCACACGCTGTTTCCCAGCATTTTGTTGCCATTAGTAATCAGGATGAAAAAGCAATACAGTTTGGCATAGATCGCACGAATATTTTTTCAATTCCAGACTGGGTGGGTGGGCGCTATTCCTTATGGTCAACAATGGGTCTCATGATTGCCTTATCCATTGGCTATGACTCATTTGAAAAATTATTACAAGGCGCTTCTGAAATGGATCAACATTTCAAAAAAACCCCTCTTTCAGATAATATGCCTGTTATTTTAGCAGTATTAGGCATTTGGTATCATAATTATTTTCAAGCTGAAAGCTATGCTGTTTTACCTTATGACAGCAGTCTTTCCATGTTTGTAGATCATTTGCAACAAATGGATATGGAAAGTAATGGCAAATCAATATCAAAACAACATCAACCTCTGACTTATCATACGGCTCCAATTATTTGGGGTGGCGTTGGCACGAATGGGCAACATGCTTATCATCAATTACTACATCAAGGCACACGATTAGTCCCTGTTGATTTCATTGTTCCGCTCACCAGTCATTATGAACCAAAATGCCAACACACACATCTTGTCATGCATGCTTTCGCACAAAGCCAAGCTCTCATGCAAGGTCGATCGAGGCAACAATTGCAAACACAAAACCCAAAACAATCAGATGCTGTCATATTACATAAAATAGTCCCAGGGAATAGACCGAGCAATACCATTACATTTGAAAAATTAACGCCTGAAACACTCGGGGCTCTCATCGCTCTATATGAACATAAAGTGTTTGTTCAAGGGGTTATTTGGAATATTAATAGCTTTGATCAATGGGGTGTTGAATTAGGAAAACAGCTTAGTGATATATTATATCAGTCATTATCGAATCCTGATATATTAAAAGATCAAGATGAATCAACTGTTGGACTCATTAATCAATTTAAAAAAACTGATTAACACAAGGGTTTTTAAGTTGTGGGCATAAAGGAAACTAAAGCTTCTAAAATCAACCAAATTGCTTTCATTTTTTCTGAAACATCCATCATAGGAACCGTATAATTCAATCTATTGGGCGGCATAAACTGATACTCTTTTGCCTGCTTCTGAATCCATAGAATAAATTGTGTCGCATCTAAAGCATTTTTTTCTAAAAAATAAAGAGACAACTGCTCATCAGTTGCGATTATTTTTTGTATGCCAATCTGATGCGCCTCTAACTTCATGTTAGCTACTTCAAGCAAAAGGTGCGCTTGTCTCGGCAATACACCAAAACGATCGATGATTTCACATTGTAAATCTGACAAATCAGCTTTTGTTTGACAAGAGGCGATGCGCTTATAGATAACTAATCTTTCATGTGGACTGGTAATATACTTTTCTGGAATCAAGACAGAAGCCTTGAGATTGACTTCAACAGATTTTGTCATCGATATATCAGTAAGTGCTTTACCTTTTTTCAAATTATCAACTGTCTGATTTAATAAATCCATATATAAAGAAAAACCAATGGCTGCAATTTGTCCTGTTTGATTTTCTCCTAATAATTCTCCAGCCCCTCGAATTTCAAGATCATGCGTTGCTAACATAAACCCTGCCCCTAACTGAGTCGTTTTCGAAATAAAATGTAATCTTTTTTCTGCATTTTTTGTTATTTTAGTCTCTTCTGATAATAATAAATAAGCATAAGCTTGATGATTAGAACGACCCACACGACCTCGTAATTGATGTAATTGTGCTAAACCAAATCGATTTGCATTTTGAATAATGATCGTATTAGCATGAGGAATATCAATGCCTGTTTCAATAATAGTGGTACAAACTAATACATTTGACTTTTTATGATAAAAGTTTTTCATCACGTGTTCTAAGTCACGTTCTCGCATCTGTCCATGGGCAACAGCAACACGCACTTCAGGAACTAAGCGTTGAATTTTTTGAGCTGTTTCTTCAATTTTACTCACTTCATTATGCAAAAAATACACCTGCCCTCCTCGCAATAATTCACGTAAAAGCGCTTCTCGAATAATATGATCATTTTCAATTTTTAAAAACGTCTTAATGGCTAATCGTTTATCAGGAGGCGTTGCGATAATCGACAAATCACGAATATTTGACATGGCCATATTTAATGTTCTAGGAATCGGTGTAGCCGTTAATATTAAAATATTCACTTGGCTTCGCATTGATTTCATGCGTTCTTTTTGATTTACACCAAAACGATGCTCTTCATCAATTACTAATAAGCCTAAATCTTTAAATGCAATATCCTGGTTTAATAATTTATGCGTTCCGATAATAATATCAATGACGCCTGATTTTAAGTTTTGCTTAATGATCTCAATTTCTTTTGGTCGCTTAAATCGTGATAATACTTCAATATGAATAGGCCAAATTGAAAAACGATCCATAAAATTATCATAATGTTGCTGAGCAAGTAGTGTTGTTGGGGTTAAAATCGCAACTTGCTTCCCTGCTTGGCACATCACAAAAGCTGCACACATGGCAACCTCTGTTTTACCAAAACCAACATCTCCACAAATAATACGATCCATGGGCTGTTTTCGTTTTAAGTCTGATAACACATCATGAATTGCTTTTTTCTGATCTAATGTTACTTCAAAAGGAAAAGTATGGGTAAATTTTTGATAAGTTGCTTCGCAATACGTAATGGCCTCACCAGAACAAGCTTCTCTGCGCGCATAAATATCTAATAATTCTACAGCTGTATCTTTGATTTTTTCAGCTGCTTTTTGACGTGCTTTATTCCATTGCTGAGAGCCTAATTTATTTAAAATAACCTGTTCTGATTCAGCGCCACTATATCGTGCAATTAACTCTAAATCCGATACAGGAACATATAATGTATCTTGACCTGCATATAATAATTTTAAAAATTCTTGCTGTTGACGATCAATCGTTAATGTTTTTAAACCATCATAACGTCCAATACCATGCTTCAAATGAACAACCAAAGCACCTTGCTCTAATTCGGTTAAATGACGAATCATATCATCTGCTTTGAAATGCTTATTTTGTTTATTGAGTCGTCTCCGAGTTAAGATAGGCGTACCAAATAAATCACTTTCTGTTAAAATAGCTAAGTGCTCATCAGTCCACCATAACCCTTTTTCAATAGGCGCAACAACGATACCTACTGCAATCTCATCTTGATGATAAAAAGCATGCCAATCTGAAAATACAGTTGGCTTAATATGATGCTGTGCTAAAGTTTGCATCAAATGCTCTTTTCTTCCAGTTGATTCTGACACAAATAATACTTTTGATTGCCCACCAATAAATCGCTGTAAATTTTCAAAAGACCCTTTTTTATTAATTTGAAAATCAGGTAAGGATTGCTCAGATAATAGGGCATGGTATGTTTTATTCTCGATTGATTGCGCATCTAATAATAATTGAGGATATTTATTAAAATACTCAAACACTTGGTCAATGCGTAAAAAAACTTCTTGAGGTGATAAAATAGGTCGCTGATTATCCACAGAATACGTATCATAACGCGCTTGCGTATCTTTCCAAAATTGCGTGATATTTTCCGTTAATGAACCAGAACAAACGATCAATACATCTTTCGGCAAATAATCAAATAAAGTCGCTGATTCTTCAAAAAATAAAGGTAAAAAATATTCTGCACCTGGTGATGCTTTTTGATTCAAGATATCGTTAAAAAGAGAACACTTTGTTTCATCCACATCAAAACGTTGCAAAAAAGCGTGTTTAAAATGCTTGATTTCATTTTTAGTTAAAGGGTATTCATGTGCAGGCATTTGATTAAAAGATTCAATCACATCGATAGTACGTTGCGTTTGTGGGTCAAAGGTTCGAATGCTATCAATGGTATCATCAAATAAATCTAATCTAACAGGGACATCAACACTCATAGCAAATAAATCAATCAAGGAGCCTTTAACAGACATTTCACCATGATTCATCACTGAATCAACAGTAACATAACCTGACTCCATAAATCGTTTGCATTCTTCATTGATAAAAAAAGGATCATTTTTTTTATAAGTAAAACATTGGCTGTAAGTATATTGTGTTGGCGCCAAACGATTGAGTAGTGTTGTGACAGGTACAATCAATATGCCTTTTGACAGCTTCCCCAATAGATTCAGCAAACGAAATCGTTCAGAAGTAATTTCCGTATGAGGTGAAAAGACATCATAAGGTAATGTTTCCCAGCTAGGGAAAAAATGAAGCATAGATTTTTGAGGCGTTGTTAAAAAAAAATCAATTTGATGATAAAGCTGTTCTGCCCATAATGAATCTGGCGCTACCACTAGTATTAACTGGTCTAAAGAGGTTAATAATTCACTTAAAATCAAAGCTTGCACAGCAAGATTAGATGCAGCTATACGAGATTTTCTTTTTTTCAAAAAGGCAGTTTCTTTTAAAAAAGTCATGATAACTCATTATATACAACGAAAATATAAAGCAGACTCTTGCTTCATGAAGACTATAATTGCAACATTGCTCTTTAAAAGCAGCTAGCCTGAGCGTCAGAGTGTAACGAGCTAAAGAGCAAAATACAATATGTGATCAAATGTTTCTTATCAATTAAATCAACAGTTCATTTGTTTCTTGCAAAGGATTCAAATTTATAGTAACATTTTTTCTGGGCACTTTATCATCTAGATGATAAAGCAGTATACATGGTATCCTGAAGAGGATAAAAAATGAAGCATCTCTTACTATGGTTATATTGTATTTTAATATTGACTACTAGTTATTCTAATCAAGGGTTATGCGTTGCTAATCCGATACAGCCAGATGATCAACCGACTATAAATCAGTCAAAAAAAAAAACCGAACTCATCTTTAGCTGATAGAAGGAAAAGCTCTAAACAATTAGCTGTTTCAAAATCGTCTGCCTTGTCTACTATAGCAACTTCACCCATTTCCATGAGTACAGTTGCTATCAATGCAGCGACTGGAGTAGCCCTTCAACATGGCATTATCGCTTCAGCTCTTTCTCCAAAAGATAGCCTCAGTTTTATAGAAAATATGGCCGTCAGTGTCATCCAGACTGATACATTCAAATTGAACTTCATTACGATTGCTGTTAGTGCTGTCAGCACGATTACTCAATTCATCGCGAATAATATGATTTACGAAAAACTGAATACGGAATCGAAAAAAAAATATAGCCTACCGTATAAATTATTTCAATTAAGCACCTATATTCCTAATATTATAACTCAAGCTACCTTTGGATTGCACAGCCTTACAGAATCTCGTTTTTTCACCTGGCTTCAAAATTGTCTTCACACAGGAAATCCCAATAACTGCTTCAATACAACAGGCTCACCTTCTCACCCTACCTTTACAGACTCATTTTCTACCCCTATTAGTCCTCATGATGCACGATATCAACTCATTTATAATCATTGTTTTTCGCTTGCAATAGGCGGTGTTATCGGTGCTGAAACATTCTCTAATATGCATCATGCTATATACAAAACGTTACTAAAAATACATACACCTACAAAAAAACAACAGATTTTACTCTCTAAGCTTATACTGATATTTCTGAAAGTAACCGGCGGTGTATCTGGCGCTATGCTTGCATCTTATTTGACGCCTTTTCTAAATTAATTGAACAAGCGATTATTATCCTAGATTCGTTTTTTATACAATAGACAACCCTTAAAAAAAATGAAAGAAAAAGACACGCAAACACGACAAAAAAATTTATTCTGAGATTTTCAATATTTTTCTGGATACAATGAACTACAATAGTGATTGCCAAAAAGCAGTTGCAGAAAATTTAAAGGCTATTTACACAGCGGCTACATTAGGACAAGCAGAAGAAGCATTGTCTCATTTTTCATCTAAATGGGATAATAAATATCCTTCTATATCAAGATCATGGAATCAAAACTGGCATAATTTAAGTACATTATTTAAATAGTCGACTCTGAATAAATCAATTTTTTTTAAATTTTGTAAAAAATATAAAAAAATTGATTTTGTTTTTGTGAAAAAAAAATTTAAACGACTGAATGATAGATATTGAGGTGAAAAAATTCAGGCACAACAAAAGCCATGCTATCCAAGCAAGCAATAA
>VSKW01001193.1_pt1 | contig 24215 bp, 21 predicted proteins | sample 4798611 | NCBI WGS metagenome assembly VSKW01 (sample SAMN12179536, study PRJNA552185) | sponge metagenome | biome: deep-sea hydrothermal plumes; feature: spots directly above weak diffusing fluid; material: sea water; isolation source: sponge from the Crane site of a hydrothermal vent ...
AGTATTTTATAAAAGAGTCTGTTTGCTTTTAATCGCTTTTATTTCACTAATTGACGTGTTTTTTGACAACAATATGCCCCCTTAGTATGACGAAGTATCTCTTTTGAAATCGTTGCAAGGGATCTTTTTAATGCTTTAATCATAAGATGTAAATTTGAGATCTTTCTTCTGCAGTAACGTGTTGATAAGCCATATAATTCTCCTTCTTTTGTTGGTAAAAAGAAGTTACACGAATTATTAGCATTTGACTGCTTTTTTTTGGCTATAGAAAATGCCTTACTGTTTTACTTCACACTTGAAAAGGCAAAATTTAAAATAGAATAGAACTTCAACCTCATTATCAATTCTATTTTATGTTGTTTTTCATAGAAAATAAGTCAATTTTGAGTGATTTCATACATCATTCCATCAATTGATAAGCTAAGATAAAACTGAAACAGGACAATACATTGAAGTGAAAAGGTCTCTCTGGATACAGATAAGACAGTAGATAATTTTATTTCTAGCAGATCTAGCACGCAATAAAAAATAGATATCAAACACAGGCCATGATGGATAGGCCTGTATCATGCAAAATAGTATATTCAGATTACATTCGTTACATGCAACCTATCATCTTCTGTTTATCATAAAACCTTTCTTTTTTAGTCTGTCGAATTGTTATAAAATAGCATCATAAAATATACGCTATATTTCGGAAGATATTTCAACATTCATTTTGAACGCACATTCTCTATTCATCGCAAATTTTTATTCTTAGGTATTATGCTTTTTGATAATATATCATACTAGGAGATGCTACAGGATTCTTTAGTACAGCTCTTTTTAATGTATCTAAACACGATTCCGTCCTCTTTTTACTCACTTTATACACATGATCATCATCATGACAATAGACTTCATTCTTGTCAATCACATAGGAAAAATAATGTCCGCCTTCTTGTGAGCCAGTATGAACAATAACAGATTGTGGTATAAATCTTTCTTTTTTTATTGTGCCATCTTCTGATTTTATTGGTATTTGCAACGATAAATCTCCACTTTCCATCCAACTCTTTCTTGCTGTTCTTGTGTTTTTCATCATTTTCATCATTGTATTTAGATTAGTAGAAAACGAAGAAACATTAAGGTTGAAAGCAATTTTTTGTGTTGTTTCAGGCCAAGATAATTGATTCGACCTCAGGACACATGTGCCACTGGGTTTACTTCTTATTTCTATCCTATCAGATGTAGGGATGACACCATATTCTTGTTGTAATTCATTAAAAATGATATCAGCTTCTTGATTTGATACAGTATCTTGTAAATTTGATTTTGTCAAAATATAGCCTGAAACAGGTGTTTCTTGCATTTGCGAATCTAAAGAGGTTTGCAAATTAACGCTATCAACGGTACCTTTCCTATCTTGTTTATATAAAGTGAGTGAATTATTTTCCATTGTTTGATTCTGCGAGAGTTTATAAGATATTTGATTATGCTTTAATAGCACAGTTTGAGTCACTTCTGATAATACTGGCGCATTTGAATCTAAACTTGTCCAATTTAATAACGCCATCACACTGTCTGTGAAACCAGCAGCATCACTTTGTATATTTTTATTCATAGCATTAAATTCAGTATAACAATCAGGATTTTGTTGAGCTAAATGAGCGCAAGCATCTTTAAATGCCTGTAAAGCTGCATTGACTTTCAAAGTATCTACAGGCTGAGTATACGTCGCAACATATAATGAAATAAAAGCTTGTCGTGCTGTATTAATTAATGCATTTTGTTCTTCATTCTCTAAACGATCAGCAGCTATATTTTCTCCAATCTTATGAATCGCTACATCATCTAAAGCATGCATCATGCATTTTAAAGCAGCATGGATATAGCAATCCACACCAGGATTTTCATATCCAACTGTCAGCAAAGGTTTTGAAGACTTTGAAAGCTTTAATGATGGCCTAGTCACAGAATTATCTGGACTTTTGGGTTGCTTAATGGGTGACCTGACATGTACATTAGGTGTGATTGACTGGGTTTTTCTTTGAACTACCTTCATATTGTCCTTTTGAACTTTCTGATGTGGCATTTTAGCTGTAGTTATGTCTAAAATTGCGGTATTTCGAACTTGTGTTGGACTTGTAATACTACATGCCTTCAATAATAAAGAATATTCTGGACTGGCAATTGATCGCATAAAATGATCATCATCAAGTTCAGAATGACTTGTCAATGCTAGCCTTTTTTTCAATTCAGACAGAGTCTCTTTTCGCTGATTACTATTCATTTTAGGGTCATTCAATATTGCGTTTACAACTTCAGACAAAGTATGCTGTACCATTTTTTGAATTGTAATATACGCCTCTTCTGGCAACATTCGATCAGATAACGCTTCAACTTCCTCACCAATATATTGCCATTGGTCTGCTAATAATTCATATTTCTTAAACTGTTGATTTACATGTTGTAACTGACTCTTAGCTAACGTGCTACCTAAAGAAGAAAAAAAAGATAAAAATACAGTCATCACTTTATAAATAGGTTTAATCGTCATTATTTTAAATAGTTGACGCTTATCTGAAACACTAGATGTTTTCATATAAGATACAAGTTTTTTTTTTATACTTTTTCTTTTTTTGGATATTGTTGTGAGTTGTTTTTTGATAAGTCTGTGTTGTTTTTGTTGAATCGTCTGGTCTGTTCTACATTTTAAAGATATGCACAATGATGTTACGAAGTTTTGAACCTCCACATTATCATGAGTCTTTGCAATATAAGCTAATAATAAAATAACATTTGCTTTTTCTTGCATATCTTCAGATTGATGAACTTTTATTGTTTTATTCAAAATTTCAATTAATTCAGGATGATATAATATATGACTTTTTAATCTCATGAATGATTTCAATTCATTATTTAATATCTCAACGTGAACAGGTTTATTTTTCAAACACTGTGTTATTTTTTGATCCATAGGAAAAAATAAAGATTCTATATTTAATAAAAAACGCAGCGTATCTTGAGTAAAAGGGGGATCAACAGGATGATTTGCTAACTGATCAAGCTCTTCTGAGAAAGGAAAATGAATGTATTGTGATACATTATTGCAATATAATTCAGCTACAGAAGATTCTAACAAATCAATTAATAAATCAATGGATTGTTGTGTAGTATCTACAACTTCCTGAGATTCAAATGCTATGCATCTATTACTGAGATACTTCATCATGTTCGTTTGATCTGTTTGAGTAATATTTTGCAATCCCTTGCTTTGCAACTCAGAGTTAATGTGATCCAAAACAACAGTGGTTGTTCGCTCACCCTTGTTATGTTTTTTTAAATCCTTCAAAGAATGCAATACATTTTGCGCTGTTTCAACAGTACAATTTTCTTTTATTTGCATAAAAAAATCCTTTTATATTATAAAGATATGATTCCGTATTATTCCGCCTTCTCTAGTTCGAAATGCAAGATTCAGGCATTATCTATCGCCAAAAAAATCACTCAAATGCTAATCATTTGTGTCACTTCTTTTGTTGATCCTATGATTAATAGCATCATAATTTTTCATAAAAAATGACAATAGGAATCGCACCATCATCTTGATTCAACATCGCTCTTTTTAATACATCATCAATTGTTTCATTTTGCTTACGAGGTATTTTGCATACAGCGGCATCATTATGACAAAATATCTCACCATCATTCTCAATCAAATATGCAATATAATGCCCAAACATTAACTCTGAGCCGACATGTGCAAGGATCGCTTTAGGTATAAATGTTTCTATTTCCAATTGACCTGATTGTTGACGAACGGCAAATTGCATTGAAAAAGTTTTACTTTTTTTGATAACATCTAGCGCAGATTGATGATCTTTAAAGGTCTTTTTTGTCTTGAAATTGCAGGTACCCATTGTAAAGAATACGCAACATTTTTGAGTATTTTCAGGAAAAAAAGGCATACTATTACAAACAAGCTTTGTCGTGCTATTATTCTGTAGCAGGATGAGATCCTTAGCTATATTTTTATCAGAAGGTGGAAATTCTTTTTTTAATTCATCATACAGACTATTCGCTGTATTTTCCTCCATGAGCTGTTTTAGATTATTTACGTTGAGAGAAAATTCATCTAATCTTGAATCTGACTGTATAGCAGATAAAGCTTCTTGAAAACTATCAACGTTTGATATTTGACCATCATCATTTAATATATTGAATGAAAGTGTCAAAGTAGTCGATGGTTCTGTATGCGTCACTAATGGATAACATTTATCTTTATGTATCATTTTGAAAGTTTCAATTCTTTGCGGTGCTTTTATCATATTACCACCTTCGTTATTCTCCCCACATAACACAACATTTAAACTTATCATAAACTCTTCAGCATCACTTTGTTGTTTCATTTTTATATCTCTAAATCCTAAATAAGAATAAGCCTTTTCTTCTTTAGGTAATTTCATATTACCTTCATATAAATTCATACAAGCTTGTATTAAAACATTCAAATACACTGTCAATATTGATTCTTGAGAATACGAAACATAATACAATGCAATAAAAGCATTTTTGACTGCACATTCTAAAACAGAATCCATTTTTCTTTGTTGAATTCTTTCTATAGCACTTGCATCTAACATATGCATCATGAATTTTAAGCTAGCATTGATATAACAGTTTTTCAGAGTACTATTTGGATATCCCATGACTAGTTTTGGTTTTAATTGTTTTTCTAACTGCTTTATAACACAAGCTTTTTTAGTATTATTTTGCCGTTTATTGTTTTCAGAAATACTAAAAATAGTTTTCTGCGAATCTTGACTTAAAGTTGTCTCAGAAGTTAAGCCAATGTGTTTTTGTATCACTTTCGCCTGTGTTACCAATGCTGATTGATTGATTGTTTTTGAATTGCCTAAATATTTAATAAAAACATTTGAAGAACGATCCAATGCTTGTATCAAAGAAATACTGTCATTACTAGCAGACAAGTGACTAACATAAGAAAAAAATACTAAGATGCCAGTCATGATGTGACAGGTTGATTTCATCATTAATATATTTAATTTTTGATTTATTTTCAATAAATGATGGTTCTGAATAAAAGCTGTGCATCGTGCTTTTTTATGGTTGTATAACCATTTTAGTTTTTGATATAAGCTGTTCTTTTTTGTCATACAGTGCGCCTGATCATATGAAATAATATTGTCGTTTATTATTTTTAAATCTAAGATATATTTCCTTTAATCTAGCATGACAAGAGATCATCAAGTTAACAATTTTGATTTCTTTTAGATACGCGATGGATACTCTTTCAAAAAAACAACCTGTATATTTCTTCATCAAATAATCCTTTTATATTATTATTAAAATATTATTTCGATCATTTTTTATTCATGATTCGTTTTTCATTTCAAGCATCTTTATTCAATACAAAGATAACAATCGCTTATAGCTCAATGTAAACAATAGCTCAATGTAAACAATAGTTCAAAAAGAATAAGCTTTTTATTGCAGACATTGAACTCATATCAGCATGATATATTCATGATAGACACAGGTTACTATATATATGCATGCTAATCTTTAGCCTCTACGCTTGCACTAGATCATAAGACTTTTTCATAACAAGCCATCGTTGGAGTCGCCGTTTTATTCTTGAGAAGTTCTCTTTTCAAAGCACTGTCTAGCGTTTCATTTGGATTACGAGGTATTTTTGTAACAAAAGAGTCATTATGACAAAATATCTCATTATTATCAATCACATAACTCAGATAATGTCCAGATGTTAGCGTAGAACCTAGATGAACTACTAGCGATTTGAGTTGAAAACTTTCCTCTTGAGTTTTACCTGATGCTTGCATAACCGGGAATTTCATTGAAAAAGTATTACTTTGTTTTATAGTTTCTTGTACAGTAAGACAGCTTTTGACACCTTCCCCTGTCGCAAAATGAGTAGATGTAAAAAAAACAGAGCATTTTTTAGTATTTTCAGGAAAAACACTAGTAGTAGCAGTTATAATCTCCTGGTTTGGTTTACTGACGAAAGGAAGGATATTTTTACTTTTATGATTGTCAGAAACAGGTGGGAATTCTTCCTTTAATTCATTAAAAACATTCTGAGCTGTTTTTGTATCCAAAGTGTGAGTTAAATTATCCATGTCAACAAAATACTCTGGCAATACTGTCTCTTTGTCTTTTACACGAAAAGCTTCCTGCATACTACCAGGACTCGATACCTGAGCATAGTCATCAGATGTTATTAACGGAATAATCAAAACAGAAGAGGGGTCATGAACAGTACTAAGTAGGTATTTATTCCCTTTATACGTGAGGTGTTTTGTATCAAAATAAGAAGGCTCTCTAATCATATTATTACTATTATCCCCCCATAAAACATGGTTTAAACTTTTTAAAAATTCGTCAGTATCACCTTGTCGACTCAGAGCTATATCAGAAAACCCTTTATAATCTATCTCTCGTTTTATAGAAGATGTTTTCTGACTGACTTCGCGCGCATTCTGACAAGCAGCCATAAAATCCTGCAAATAAACCCTCACTTTCTGCGTTGTAGCGTCTTGAGCATATGACGCATAATACAATGCTATAAAGGCGTTTCTGACTCTATTTTCTAGTTCATCATCAGATTTTCTATTTTGAATTGCTTGAATCATCTCAGCATCCATCATAGGCATGATTGCTTTTAAAGTAGCATTTATATAACAACTGTTCCCCGAATTATCATATCCAACATCTAATGTTGTTTTTAATGTTTGTATTGGTTGCTGCTTGAGAGTAGAAGATTGTAATGGTTGACTGACAGGAGCCCCTGCTGCTGGTGAACTTTGATTTGTATGGTGATTCATAGTTTGTAATGTTTGTATTGGTTGACTGGCAGGAGCCCATGCTGCTTGTACATTTTGATATGTATGGCGATTCATAGCTTGTAATGTTTGTATTGGTTGACTGGCAGGAGCCCATGCTGCTAGTGTATTACGATTCATTAATCTCTCTTGAGATCTCGGATTATAGACTGATTGTCCTTGAGGTGAGACAGGCATCATGCTATTTGGTAATTTAGTTTGATCTTGAGGCATATTTTGTTGCGATGACTGTTGATATTTAAGACGATAAGTATTCTCAACATATGGCCTATTTTCATCTTGTTTTCTATTCATAATACGCTCAGCGACACTAGCCGACAGACGTTCGTGTGTTATTTGATGAGTTATGACTGATTGCCTTGAGTTAGGTGCAACCGACATACGCCTCTGTTCTTGTTGATCTTGTTGTTGCGGCATTGGATCAAACTGTTGACGGGTAGGATCCCATGATGTTTGATTAATAAATTCAGATTCTTGAGAATTTAATGATTTATTTTGAGGGCGCTGACGATCAACAGGTGGTCCTGTATGCGACATCAGATTGGGAGCAGGCTGTCTATAACCAGTTGCTACTTGCGAATGCGTCTGCAGTGTTTCTGGAGTATTGTCTTTTTCTGTTTTTTTTATATTGTTTTGTGTTATAGTCGGTGTGAGTTCAGATTGCACATGAGCGACTTGTGTCTTTTTTTCTTTTTCTTGCTTAACAGAGAGTATTTTAGATTGCTTGTCTGGCAACAAAATATCAGGTACTATTACGGATGTTACATCTCTTGTAGGATGATTAGATGTAATCTGGCAACTCTGCAATAAAAAAGAATACTCTAGACTATTAACGGATCTCATAAAATTATCAGCATCTATATCAGCGTGACTCCGCAAAGAAACCTCTTCTTGCAATATATCAATTATATCTATTATTTGATCTGTAGTTTTATTTTCTAGATTATTCTCATTTGTCTTGAGCATTCCACATAAAGCTTGATTAATAATCTTAACAGCCTCTTCTGGCAGCACACGTACAGATAAATCATGAATAACTGCCTGCAGTAATTGATATTTTTGACTAAAACCAGAATTACTTTGAAACTCTTGTTTCAAGTTGTGTAATTTTGCCAAGGCTACACTGCTACCTAAAGCAGAAAAAATACTTAAACATATAGATAAAATGTGATAAACAGGTTTCTTCGTAACGAGTTTGAAAGATTGATTAAGCTTCGTCAACCCAGAATCTTTTATACAAGACACAAGCTTCTTTTCTGTACGCTTGCTTTTTTTTGAGAATTGACTCACTTGTTCTTTTACAATACTCTCTTGTTTTTCTTGAGTTTCCTTGTCTACTTCTTGTTCTAAAGACTGCATCAATACTGTTGAAAAGTCTTTAACATCTGTACGATCATGATGTTTTGTGATCTGCTTTAATAATAAGATCATCTTGGCTTTTTGGGTTATATCTTTATATTCTCTAGCCTCAATGATTTTCTGAAAAATTTCAATGAATTCAGCATGATATAATATATTATTTGCTCTTATTATAGCAACATTTATAAGCCTCTTTAAGTTACCTTCATTAACAGGTTTTTGATTTAAACAATTTGTTATTTTTTGCTCTTTAATGGGGAATAAAGATTCTATATTTAATAAAAAACGCAGTGTAGTTTTACTCGCAAAAGTATGAGAATTACTTTCTATTACCTTATCAATTTTACATGATTTAGGAAAGCTCAGTTTTTCTGATAAATTATGACAATATAATTCATTGATAGCACTTTTTATCAAATCAATCGAGGCTTCCTTTGTTATACTACGTACTTCTAATCCTTTAATTTTAGATGCGAGATAGCGCATTATTAGCGCATAATCCTGATGAAAATACTTCTTCTCCTTCAATTCTCTGACAACGTGACGCATGACATCTACATGTCCCATCTTCCCCTTTTTTTCATCTAAACCCTGTAAAGAATGCAATACATGTTGCGCTATTTCATGAGTAGATTTTTGATTTATTCCCATAAAAAAATCCTTTTATCTTATAATTATTTTCATTCATATATACCGCGTTATATTATGCAGTTTAAATGTATTTTATAAATCAGCATTAATCACAATAATATCGATAACAAATAAGTATCCATTCAATATAAAAAAATAGCATGAAAAAAACGACACTCTTTTTATTGTATTGATATAGGCATACACTGATCATAGATTATAAATAGATTAAAATGCAGTCTTTATACAGACAGATCACAAGGTATTGGCACTTAAATCTATACACTAGGCATGCTGAATTTGATGATTTTTCATAAAAAATGATCTTAAAACAAAAATAATTTTCATGAGTCAATAATATAGTTATTTTTAATGCATTCCCTTTAACTGAATAACCTTTTGATCTATTTTGTGTGCAATATTGATCATATCAATGCAATAGCATAAAGCTTCAATGAGCGCACACGAACAGCATCACAACCAAACTCAAGCAATATATCAAAGTAATACTTCATTTGTATAAAATCCTGCGAACGCTATATTGTGTTACTTGACTAGACTCATAAATATCGCTTATTTTTTTATTTTCTATCATCAAGTTACGACCTTCTCATTAAATTTACATTTTAAGGTCATGATGCTGTTATTTATATTAACGCTTGTATAATAAACACACTTGTGACATAAAAATTGTTTCAATGAAAGCATATCACCTACGATATGCTATGCTTTTTGAATCAAATCTACAGATATAAGTTTCATAAAAAACCTATATTTATATTATAGATGAAATATATCCTAATAAAATAATATATCAGTTATCATTACTTATGTTACACCTCTTCTAGGGCAGGCCCTCAATCTGAAAACCATTTATAGATTGTTTTTTTTGGCTATAGAAAATGCCTTACTGTTGCACTTCACACTTGAAAAAGCATAATAAAATAAAATTATGACAGATGCCTTATTATTAATTATAATAATATGACCGGATATTTTAAATAATTTTTATTATCGAGCAACTATGCGTCATTTATATCCTGCTATTAAACCATATCTCCGACATACACTCAAAGTAGATGATATTCATCATCTATATTTAGATGAAAATGGCAATCAGCAGGGCATTCCTGTCATTTTTATTCATAGCGGGCCCGGTGGTGGTTGCAATAGAGATAGCCGTCGATATTTTGATCCTAATATTTATCGTATTATCACATGGGATCAACGAGGCTGCGGCCGATCAACACCACAAGCTTGTTTAGAAGACAATACAGTCGCCCATTTAGTCCAAGACATGGAAAAAATAAAAAATTACTTACAAATAGGGCGCTGGGTTATTTTTGGTGAAGGTTGGGGGGGGACGTTAGGTTTGAGATATACATTAGCTTATCCTGACTCAGTGCTTGCTATCATTTCTTCAGGTATTTTTCTAGGCACTCAAGCAGATATTCATTGGATTTATCAGCATGGTTTAAAATCTATTTTTCCAGATTACTGGAATCAATTTATTGAAAACATCCCAGAAAAACAACAGAGTAACCCTTTAGCTTTTTATTATGATAGACTAATCAATCAAACGAATGATTTAATTAAAATGAGTTATGCTAAAGCTTGGGGTTTATGGATGACACGCTGTTCCACTTTGCGACTCAATCAAAAAGCCATTGATGATTTTCAAGATAATCGTCGTGCTTTAACAACAGCCAAAATAGCCATACACTTCTCTATACATGATTACTCAATGACAACACAGGATCTTTTCAAACAAATTGAATCCATTCGTCATATTCCAGGTATTTTCATACATGGGCGTTATGATATGCTCTCTCCTGTCAGCAATTCTTTCCGTTTAGCACAACATTGGCCAGCTGCAGAGTGTCAAATTGTGCGAGATGCAGGACATTCTGCAATAGACCCTGCTATGCAAGATGCCTTAGTCCTAGCAACAGAAGTCTTTGCCAACCGTTTTAAAAATGAATTTAACCTCAATCATAGTTCATAAACAATCAAGCATGCAACGATCAACAAAGGGATACTCAAACAAATCTAGATATCTTGTCATCAGCATATTTTAAAATTTTTTCATTCTATTTTTACGTCGAATGGTATGTAATAAAGCAGCTGCTTCTGCTAATTCAGTCGCTACTTGAGCATAATTCACTTGATCTTGCTTAGATAATAATTGTTTTTCTGCAGCATGTCTTGCTTCTTCTGCTCTACGTTCATCAATATCATCCGCTCTCAACGCAGTATCTGCTAAAATTTTAACTTCTCTAGGCAGGATTTCTAAGTAACCTCCTGATAGATAAAATATTTTTTCTTCATGATCAGTTGTTTTAAGATGGGCTGGGCCAGGACATATTTCCGTTAATAGCGGCGTATGGCCTGGATAAATACCAATTTCCCCTTGTGTTCCAATCACAGATAACCATGCTAATTCACCAGAAAACAAAATTTCTTCGAAACTAACAATATAACACTTAAATGAAGGCATCATCATCATACTCTAACTACCTTATCCAACAAAAAGCTATAATTGCTTTGCTTTTTCCAGTGCTTCATCAATGGATCCAACCATATAAAATGCTTGCTCTGGCAAGTGATCATATTCACCCGATAAAATACCTTTAAACCCACGAATTGTTTCAGATAAAGGAACATATTTACCAGGACTTCCTGTGAAAATTTCAGCAACAAAAAAAGGTTGAGATAAAAATCGTTCAATTTTACGTGCACGTGTCACCACTTTTTTATCTTCATCGGACAGTTCATCCATTCCTAAAATAGCAATAATATCTTTCAGTTCTTTATAACGCTGTAATACAGACTTCACTTCAAACGCAGTATCATAATGATCTTGTCCAATCACTAAAGGATCTAATTGCTGAGAAGTTGAATCAAGCGGGTCAACTGCAGGATAAATACCTTTTGCTGCAATATCTCGACTTAATACAACAGTGGCATCTAAATGAGAAAATGTGGTTGCAGGTGAAGGATCGGTTAAATCATCTGCTGGCACATAAACAGCTTGAATAGAGGTAATTGACCCTTTTCTAGTCGAAGTAATACGTTCTTGTAATAACCCCATTTCTTCTGCTAATGTGGGCTGATATCCTACTGCTGAAGGCATACGCCCTAATAAAGCGGAGACTTCCGTTCCGGCTAAAGTATAACGATAAATATTATCAACAAATAATAAAACATCTCGACCTTCATCTCGAAAATGTTCAGCCATTGTTAAACCGGTCAACGCAACACGCAGTCTATTGCCAGGAGGTTCATTCATTTGCCCATAGACTAATGCCACTTTATCTAATACATTAGATTCTTTCATTTCATGATAAAAATCATTGCCTTCTCGTGTTCTTTCGCCGACACCTGCAAAAACTGAATATCCCGAATGCTCCAGAGCAATATTTCGAATTAATTCCATCATATTGACTGTTTTACCAACACCAGCACCGCCAAATAAGCCCACTTTCCCCCCTTTGGTGAAGGGGCACATTAAGTCAATGACTTTAATACCTGTTTCTAATAAATCTTGAGTAACAGCTTGTTCTGAAAATAAGGGAGGTGCGCGATGTATCGGCAATGTTATCTCAGTGGAAACAGGGCCTTTCTCATCAATAGGTTCTCCCAAGACATTCATAATACGACCTAAGGTCTCTTGACCGACTGGAACATTAATGGGCGCATTGGTATTGATGACGGTCATCCCTCGAGATAAACCCTCAGATGCACCCATCGCAATAGTCCTAACAACACCATCACCTAATTGTTGTTGCACTTCAAGTATTAACACTTGATTATCTTTTAATGCCACACTTAAAGCATTATAAATTGAAGGCACATTATCTGCATTAAATTCAACATCAATAACTGCACCAATAATTTGCGTGATTTGACCATGACTCATACATCTCTCCTCAAGCTCTTTATCATCTTTTTCAACAAACTATACGGCACTAGCGCCTCCAACAATTTCAGAAATTTCCTGAGTAATAGCCGCTTGTCTGGCTTTATTATAGATCAATTGTAAATCATCAATTAAACTGCCAGCATTATCTGTTGCACTTTTCATAGCAACCATTCTTGCTGCTTGCTCACAAGCTTGATTATCTAATACAGCTTGATAAATTTGAGATTCAATATAACGCACTAACAATCCATTTAATAAAGATTCTGGACTAGGCTCATAAATATAATCCCAATACTGTCCTAATGCATCACTTTCAATCGGTTCTAAAGGGAGTAATTGTTTCATAATTGGCTTTTGAGTCATCGTATTAATAAAACAGTTATATACAATATATAATTGATCAATATCACTGGATTCATAGGCGCTCAACATCACTTTAATAGCACCAATTAAATCATTGACAGAAGGCGCTTCTCCTAAATGTTTTTTAGATGCAATCACGTTACCCCATTTTTTAAAAAATACATCTGCTTTATAACCTAAAGTACATAAATCAACTTCAGTATCTGCTTCACGCCAAGCTTGTAAAAATTTCAATAAATATTTAAATGTATTGGTATTTAAACCACCACATAATCCGCGATCTGTTGACACGACAATCAGACCAATCCTTTTCACAGGGCGTGATTGCATATAAATATGCTGATACGATGTTGAAGCTAAAGCAAGATGGCCTACAATATTACGAATACAGTCAGCATACGACCGACTTTTTTTCATAAACTGTTGCGCTTTTCTCATTTTCGAAGCAGCAACCATTTCCATCGCTTTGGTTATTTTTTGTGTACTTTCAATACTTGTGATTTTTGTTCGAATTTCTTTTGTATTTGACATCGCTTAAAGTCTCTTTACGTCAAAAATCACCAAGCCTGTGTTTTACTAAAGGCCTGAATGGCTTGTGTCATTTGTTGCTCAATCTTTTGATTAAAATCTCCTGATTTATCAATCATTGACATTAAATCTGAGTGTTCAGAATGCATATATTCTAATAAAGCTGTTTCAAATTTTGAAATATCTTGTAAAGGTATGTTTACTAAAGCACCAGAATCTGTTGCAAATAAAATAAGTGCCATTTCCGATACAGATAAAGGCTTGTATTGTGCTTGCTTCATAATTTCTGTCACGCGTTGGCCATGCTCAAGCTGTTTTCTTGTAATATCATCAAGATCTGAGGCAAATTGAGCAAATGCGGCTAATTCACGGTATTGCGCTAAAGCTAATCGAACACCACCTCCTAATTTTTTAATAATCTTAGTTTGAGCTGCTCCACCAACACGCGAAACTGAAATACCGGCATTCATAGCAGGCCGTATACCTGAATTAAATAAATCGGTTTCTAAGAAAATCTGTCCATCAGTAATAGAAATAACATTTGTGGGCACAAAGGCAGAGACATCGCCTCCTTGTGTTTCAATAATAGGTAAAGCGGTCAAAGAACCTGTTTTATTTTTCACTTTTCCATTTGTTAATTTCGAAACATAGTCAGCATTAATGCGGGAAGCACGTTCTAGTAGTCTTGAATGCAGATAAAAAATATCGCCTGGATAGGCTTCTCGACCAGGAGGTCTTTTCAGTAATAAAGAAATTTGACGATAAGCCCAAGCTTGTTTTGTTAAATCATCATATACAATTAAAGCATCTTCACCTTTATCTCTAAAATATTCACCCATTGTACAGCCTGTAAAAGCTGCTAAATACTGCATAGCAGCTGGATCTGAGGCGCCAGCGGCTACAATAATGGTATGTTCTAATGCATCATGTTCTTCTAATTTTCTGACAACATTAGCAATCGAAGAGTTTTTCTGACCAATGGCAACATAAATACATTTAACGCCTGATTTCTTTTGATTAATAATAGTATCAATGGCTAAAGCTGTTTTACCTGTTTGACGGTCTCCAATAATTAATTCACGCTGCCCTCGACCAATAGGCACCATAGCATCAATACTTTTATAACCTGTTTGCAAAGGTTCATCAACAGACTGGCGTGCGATAACACCTGGAGCAATTTGCTCGATAGGTGATTTTAATTCTGTTTTTATTGCACCTTTACCATCTAATGGTAAAGAGAGCGCATTCACAACACGTCCTAATAAAACTTCTCCTACTGGAACCGTTAAAACTTCGCCAGTACAAGAGACTGTTTGTCCTTCTGATAATTGTTTATAATCCCCTAATACAACAGCACCGACAGAATCTCGTTCAAGATTTAAGGCCATGCCATACGTTCCATTTTCAAACACAAGCATTTCACCAAACATCACATCCGCTAAACCATAAATCCTGACAATGCCGTCGGATAAATTAACAATTGTACCTTGGTTGCGTTCAATCGGTTTTAAGTCTAATTGGTCAATACGTTTTTTAATGATTTCACTGATTTCAGACGGATTCAATTGCTGCATGTCTTACCCCGATATTCAAGAAATTAGTGCGCGAGACAATGTGTCTATACGGGCTTTTAAAGTGTCATCATATACCCAATCTCCCGCGCTGATTTTCACGCCACCGATTAATGATGGATCAATCTTATTCACTATATTTACAGCTTGACCAAAGCGAGCAGCCAGCTTTTCCGCAATCAATGATTGCTGCATTTCATTCATGATATCAGCAGAATACACGATAACTTGTTGAATATGCTCATCCATTGTTTTCATTTGACTGAATTCTGAAGCAATCCAAGGTAATAAAGCTAATCTTTGATTTTTATATAATAATTCAAAAAAATGCTTTAAATCATGACTTATTGATTCATTAATCCAAGCTAATAAACAATCTATTTTTTCTTCAGCTAATACAGTTGGTGAAAATAAAATAGAAGCTGCTTCTTGATGCTGAACAACCAAACTCGCTAAGCATAATGCAGTTTCCCAGCGTACTAACGCTTTATTTTCTTTCGCATAAGAAAAGGCAGCTTTGGCATAAGGACGTGCAAAAGTGGTTTTGGCCATAAAATACTCATTAACTCATCTAATATTATAAATTAGCTGCTAACTGATCAATCAGCTGACTGTGTTTCGTTTCATCAATTTGCTCGGCAATCACTGTTGATACCCCTGCAATCACTAATGAAGCTAAACGCTTCCTTAATACATCTTTGGCTTGATTGATTTCTTGCTCAGTTTCTTTAGAGGCAATGGCTTGAATGCGCACAGCTTCTTCTTTTGCTTGTATTTTGGCTGCATCTATTAATCCTGAAGCTCGTTTTCTTGCTTGATCTAAAATAGTTTTTGCTTCTAATTGAGCAACCTCAAGACATTTTTTTGCATCAACTTCTGCTTGATCTAGTTGTATTTTAGCTTTCTCTGAAAAAATCAAACTATCTGCTATTTTTTTTGCACGATCTTCTAGGCCTCGAATAATAGGTGGCCAGATAAATTTCATGCAAAACCAAATAAAAAAAATAAACGACAAACTCTGACCAATAATGGTCGCATTCAAATTCATAATCGATTCGTCTCCATATGAATTTAGGCAAAACAGAAAAAATGAAACATTATGCAACCAATGCAATAAAAGGATTAGCAAAGGTAAAAAATAATGCAATCCCGACACCAATCATAGATACGGCATCTAATAAGCCTGCAACAATAAACATTTTAACTTGCAGCATCGGTGCAATTTCTGGTTGGCGCGCAACGCCTTCTAAAAACTTACCTCCTAAAATAGCAAAACCAATTGCGGTTCCTAATGCTGCGAATCCAATCATCACAGCAACAGAAATTGCGGTCATCCCGACAACCAATGATAATGACATAATTTGCTCTCCTCAGTTTTCAACTCTAAAATTTCAAATTTATTCAATACTACACATCATCACAAAGGGTTAACCTTAATGTGAATCTTTTGCCATACTTAAATACACGATCGTTAGCATCATAAAAATAAAAGCCTGCAAGACAATGACTAAAATATGAAAAACTGCCCATGTAAAATGCAATGGTAATTGATAATATCCAATTAAAGCAATGAGAATAAAAATTAATTCCCCTGCATATAAATTACCAAATAATCGCAATGCTAATGAAATCGGTTTAGCAATCAATGTGATGGTTTCAAGAATCAAATTAATAGGAATTAAAATGGCTTGCACCAACATGTTTTTATGCTGAAAAGGATGTAATGTTAAAGAGCTTATAAAGCCTAAAACGCCTCGTGAATACACAGTATAACCAATTAATAATATAAAAATAGTTAAAGACATGCCTAAAGTGACATTAGGGTCTGTTGATGGCACAATACGCATATAAGGAATACCTGAAGCACTAGCCAAACCTGGAATCCAATCTACTGGGACTAAATCGAGTAAATTCATTAAAAAAACCCACATAAAAATAGTGAGCGCTAATGGCGCAATAAAACAACTCGTCCCATGAAAAGTATCTTTCACATTTTTATCTACAAATTCCACAATCACTTCTATCGCATTTTGCCAACGCTTAGGGACACCTGCAGACAAGCTGCGCGCCACACAAAAAAACAATCCACAAAAAATAATGCCGGTCAGTAATGACCAAAACAAAGTATCTATTTGCAAAGCCCAAAAGCCCATGGCTTTTGCTTCTTGTGCATTTTGAGCAATCGTATAGATTGCATTTGATACAATAGATCCATCTGCGCGCTCAAACCCAGCAGGCAAACACCCATAAGTCAAATGACTCAAATGATGCACAATATAATCTGTTGCACTATTTCCCATAATTTACAAGGCCTTGCATTTAGTACTCATATGACAATTGTTAATTGAAGGATTATGCCATTTCATTAAGATAGGTGTAAACCAAATTAATAGCTGTCCAACAATAAATAAACTAAATACTGAAATAGGATTGACGGGCTTCACCATTAAAAAAATAAAAGAAAAACCAACAATCGTCATCACCCATTTAATCAATACACCGGAATAAATATCTGATATAATTTTTTTCGCATAATACGCGCCACGATATCGAAAGACACGACGAGCAAAAACAAAATAAGGTAATATAGAGACCGTAGCGCCTAATAACCCAGAATAAAAAGCACAAAACCCGCTTATCTTCCACACAATAAAACATATTATCAAAGATATTAAAAAATGGACATAAACAATCCAATAGGTATGAATCTTAGGCACTATGTTTTCTTTCTCACAACATTGAAGACTTAATATAACAAATACAGGCGCTATTATATAAGCTAATACCTTTTGATTCAAAACTTTTTTCAAAATACTGATCAATTATTTCGATATAACAATAGAACCTTTATTTAATCCTTCATACAACTCAACACAAATAGCTTGATTTGGGTGCCATGTTTGAATTAACTGACAAGCATGTTCTGCTAAACATTCAATAGTTGTATTTTCATCAATCTCATAACATTGAGCGGCAGGAATAATCAGCTCAAATCGTCCTTGTCTCGCCGTATATCCATATTGATAATACTGCACTTGATCACGCATAAACGCTTGCACACGATCTGCAGAACAGGCTAAATATTTATCTTTCCATAAAGCCGCAAAGCGCTGCTCACTTTCGAGATGGCGCTGCTGATTCACATAAATGACAACAGGAGAACGATGTCCGTGCGCAATACGCTGGCAATTCCCAGCATGATGCTTTAATCCATGACTGTAATGATAATAAGCACCTTGTATTGATTGCGGATACAATTTGAATTCAAAAATAATCTCTTTAGAAAAAAAACCTTTTAATTGCTCAATCAGCCAATCTGCAATAATCGTTTCATTAAAATCCGTGAAAGGCAATAAGGCAACTCCTTCTAAAGGGCCTCGATAAGTATATAAACCTAACTTTTCAGACTGAAAGTCGATTTCAATGATGTCTTTTTGCAGGCGATATTGGCAACAAGATGATTTCGTAGGAATCCATAAATTATGATCTAATAAAGCTTGTATTTTTTGAATAACACATGATTTTATATCCGAGAAATCAATTAAAATACCTGTATTATCAAGCATACCTTGTATTTTTAAATCAACTAACCACGTTTCTCCAACAAGGCCTCGATCAGAAGACAAAAATGAAAAATCCAAATTAGCACATTGATTGACAAACAGCACTGCCATAACATAAGTCACCTTGCACTATTAAACGCTGAAATTTATTTTAATCTATTGTTATAAATCAATAGATTACTGAAATATTATCAAAAAATAGTTTATTCGCCATCAAATAAGATAGCCTTTCTTTTAAGACTTTGATGCCTTTTGATTCAAACAACAAACAACAAAACAGGATAGAGCATCAATTTAAAAAATAAAACGCATATTATTATTTTAAATAATGAATACATCACATTTTAGATCAATTTAACAGTCCTATTCTAGCATACAATCCAATCTGTTTTATGTTATTTTTTTAATGCAACAGATCGACCTTCATGCCAAAAAAAACTCATCAATATCACTATACTTTATCAGATTGATCAGGATATAATGTGGCGAAAACTAGATAGCTTGACTTGTGTATATAGCCGGCTCGACATGATGTCTATAGAATCGAGACAAGATCACTTTTCTCTACTCCGAAATCATTGCTATTCCTTGATTTAAAGAGAAAAATCATATTTCATGGGGCCTATAAAACATGGTGCGTATTATTCTGATGGGCCCTCCTGGGTCCGGAAAAGGCACTCAAGCAGACTTATTATCTACTCATTTTGATATTCTAAAAATATCCACTGGTGATATTTTACGCAAAGCTACGTATTCAAAAACAACACTTGGCTTAGAAGTTCAATCGATGATGGATACCGGAAGATTAGTTCCTGATTCATTAATTATTCAATTAGTCAAGACAACTCTTCAAATTAGTCAGTGTAAAAAAGGTTTTTTACTCGATGGATTTCCTAGAACAATCGAACAAGCAACTGCCTTAAAAGAATCTAAAATTGATGTGGATTATGTCATCGAGCTTCAATTATCAGATGATCTAATCATCGAACGCTTGAGTGGTCGACGAGTACATCTTCAAAGTGGACGAACATATCATACTGTCTATCATCCACCACGTCAGGAGAATATAGATGACATGACAGGGGAATCTTTAGTCCAACGTGAAGACGATCAACAAGAAACGATTCAAAAGCGCTTGGCAATTTATCATCAATACACGCATCCTGTGACTGAATTTTATTCAACAGACTATCAAGTAGACCAAAAAATACGTTATTGTGTTATTTCTGGATTAGGTAGCGCACAAGAAGTATTTGGTCGCATTTTAAAAACACTATCAAAATGAAAACATTCATCGCGATTGAAACGACTGATTCATTATGCTCTGTTGCGCTTTTACATCAAGACAACATACTCACATTACAAGAGCAAACACATCAAAAACACAACCAAAAATTAATGAGTTTAATCCATCAAATATTAACAGAGTCAGCTGTAAACGCTCACGCTATTGACGCAATTATTTTTGGAAAAGGGCCTGGTTCTTTTACAGGTGCTCGTATTGCAGCAGCGACTGCACAAGGTTTAGCAACCGCTTGGCAGCGCCCTGTTATCCCTGTTTCATCACTAGAAGCCCTTGCACAACAAGCTGTTCGCTCACATCAAGCTAAAAAAATTATCAGCGCAATTGATGCACGTATGCATGAAATTTACTGGGCAGCTTTTGCTTATGATGAAGTCACACAACATCTCACCTCACTCAAACCTGAAATATTATCTTCACCTCATCAATTAAATCATATTTTATCAACAGATCAATGGTTTGGCATAGGGACAGGATGGAATTACCATGAACAATTACCCATCTTACCGAAAACTTTTGATGCACAAGCTAAACCATTAGCGCAAGATATGATTCAATTAGCCATTTCATCACAGTATCCTCTGCTAGAACCTCATCAAGCATTACCGACGTATATTCGAAATAATATCGCACAACCTAAACAACAATGAATGCTCAATACATGGTGAACCCATCCTTTTTATTCAGAAAGACAAAGGAAGATAAAATGAGTACTTTATTCGTATTATATGGGCAGCCAGGAGTTGGGAAAACTTTCATAGGTCACTGGCTAGCAAAGCATTATGCATTTTATTTTTATGATGCAGATATTCATTTAACAAATCCAATGAAGCAACGACTAAAAGCACAATATTGTTTTACACAAAACATGCGAAATCATTTTTTTAAACGCGTTATATTACATATTGAAAGCTTGTCAAAACAATACTCTCGCATTGCAGTTGCGCAAGCTTTTAGCCAAACCTGTAATCGTCAACAGTTACAAGCTGCCTTTCCAAACGCGCAATTTATTTGTATTCAAACAGATATTGACACACAAATTGAACGCTTGAAACATCGTAATAACTTTGTAAACCCAGCTTTTCTTAAAACATTACGAGACATCCAAGCCCCTCCTAATAAAGGGCATTTTATACTAAAAAACTCATCTAATGCTCCACCTATTGCCTCACAACTTCAAATATTTTTACCTCAGAAATACTACAAAACCTATCAGGGTATATCAAAAACCAATTGATTTTAAATATTTTTTTAAAAAAATGTCACGTTTATATTACAATTATTGATATGATTAGCTAGAAAAAGCGTTGTCAAACGACATATTTTTTAAACGAATCATTATCATTCTATCATCATTTAGTATATACTCAATTCATTCAAATACTTCGAACTCAGTCATAACCGCTAGCTTGGAACGTTTCTTGATAACTGAACATATATCCACTATTTTCTCATTAGAGATCAATAATATAGAGCACTTTAAAAAACTTTGCGGCCCCTTTGATGAACATTTAAAACAAATACAACAAAGATTATCGATTCATATTGCTTATCGAGGTCATCAATTTACCTTGTCAGGCACATCCATCAAAAGACTTCAAGCAGGAAAAACCATTATTCACGCTTTGTATCAAGATGCTATAAAAAATATTTTAATTAATCCAGATTCAGTTCACCTTATCATTCAAAATGCCCTCTCAGAACCTAGTCTTCCTTTAAAAAATAACGCGCAATACCCTCACATGGAAATCAAAACCCCTAAAAAAATAATTCGATTACGCAATCCAATGCAACAAAAATATATTCAAACGATTCTATCGCATGCTTTAACTTTTGGCATTGGCCCAGCTGGCACAGGGAAAACATTTTTAGCTGTCGCTTGCGCAATTGAAGCATTAGACAAACAAAAAGTAGAACAAATTTTATTGGTTAGGCCTGCTGTAGAAGCTGGTGAAAAATTAGGCTTTCTTCCCGGTGATTTAAATCAAAAAATTGACCCTTATCTTAGGCCTTTATTTGATGCATTATATGAATTAATGGGTGTAGATCGCACGACAAAATTAATGGCTAAACAAATCATTGAAGTTGCCCCTTTAGCTTATATGAGAGGCAGAACACTCAACAAAGCTTTTGTTATTTTAGATGAATCACAAAATACAACGATTGAACAAATGAAGATGTTTTTAACTAGGATGGGGTTTGGCTCTACTGTAGTTGTTACAGGTGATGTTACGCAAGTTGACCTCCCAAAAGGGACACCTTCTGGATTGCAGCATGCTTTATCTGTTTTACAATCACTCAAAAAAATAGGACAAGCCGCCTTTACTAGTCAAGATATTGTTAGACACCCTTTAGTTCAAGATATTGTAGAAGCCTATGAAGGCTATACTTCCCTAAAAAATAGTGCTATATGATTACTGTCGAGCTTTCTGTGGCAGCACAAAGCATCACCTTGCCAACGCAAGCAGATTTTTCACGCTGGATTAATACCATTGACTGGGTTCCGCACACAAACAATACACCGATTATCAGTCTATATTTGGTTGATGAGCTAGAAAGCGCTAAACTCAATCATGATTGGCGTAAAAAAGAAGGAGCAACCAATATTTTATCCTTCCCAAGCCACTTAACAGAATCCAATCCTATTTTTTTACTAGGAGACTTAGCCATCTGTGCCCCACTCGTTCAACTGGAAGCTGATGCACAACAAAAAGAACTGCAACAACATTGGGCTCACTTAACCATTCATGGTACGCTACATTTATTAGGATATGATCATATCGAAGAAAAAGAAGCGCATGAAATGGAAACGATAGAAATTAAAATGATGAAAAAATTAGGTTATCCAAATCCTTACAAACCATTGTTTACTTGACGAGGTGTATCAATACCATGAATCGTAATCAACCTGCTGCGTCTGTGCATCGAAGTTGGTTTAATCGTTTAAAAAGTTGCTTCAAAAGTAAGCGACTCAATAAACAAGAGCTCATTGATCAAATTCGTCAATCTAAAAACCAAGTACTCTGGGATAATGATGTACTACAAATTATAGAAGGCGCTTTAGATATTGCAGAACTACATGCCGGCGATATTATGATTCATCGTTCTCAAATTGTCTGCATTGCTCAAACAGAATCAACTGAAGTATTTTTACCTCGTATTATTGCAGCAGGCCACTCTCGGTACCCTGTCATAGGTGAATCAATAGATGAAGTGGTCGGTTTATTATTAGCAAAAGATTTATTACCTTTATTACTGAAGGGGAATAAAACATTAAATTTAAATCATATGTTAAGACCGGCTTTTTTTATTCCAGAAAGCAAACGCCTCACGGTATTACTAAGAGATTTTAGAATTAATCGTAATCATATGGCATTGATTGCTGATGAATATGGCGGCATTGCCGGTTTAATTACTATTGAAGATATTTTAGAAGAAATTGTGGGTAATATTGAGGATGAACATGACGAACAATCCGATGCCTGCATCAAAAAAATTAATAATACGAGCTTTATGGTAAAAGCGATTACGCCGATTGACGATTTTAATACATTCTTTAAAACAAATTTAAACGATGAAGAATATGATACTTTAGGCGGTTTAGTTATGCATAATTTAGGTCATATGCCTAAACAAAATGAAACAGTGACTGTCGGTCAATTTTACTTCAAAGTAATCCATCGAGATAATCGTCGCATTAAATTATTACATGTGACGATCCTTAAAAACGAGCTATGACCTTGCTCTATTCGTTCAAGATTCATCATATCTCGTATTTCTAGGGCGTGTCCTCATTCTAAATTCACCCAAATAATAGCACACGCAATATAAATCATCGCTTTAAAATTCCTAGCTAGCTTATCAAAACGAGTTGAAATACTTCTAAAATGTTTTAATCTAGCAAATAAATTTTCAACAAGATGCCTTGATTTATAAAAATTTTTTTTAAAATGAATAGCAGGTTTTTTTAGTGTTAGAACGTTTTGGAATCATAGCCTCCATTCCTAATTGTTTTGCTTGTTCTCGAATTAATTCAGAATCATATCCTTTATCTGCTATAAAATAGTCAGCTTCTTTTATTTTTAGCATCAGACTATAAGCCATTTTTGA
>VSKW01020036.1_pt1 | contig 24193 bp, 17 predicted proteins | sample 4798611 | NCBI WGS metagenome assembly VSKW01 (sample SAMN12179536, study PRJNA552185) | sponge metagenome | biome: deep-sea hydrothermal plumes; feature: spots directly above weak diffusing fluid; material: sea water; isolation source: sponge from the Crane site of a hydrothermal vent ...
AGAACTTGTATTCAAACCGCTTCTTTTTTAATCTCTGAAGACCCTGAGTATTCGCAACTGGCTTCTCGCTTATTAGCTAGATATGTTGATGAAGAAGTAACTAGTCAGTCTATTCACAACTTTTATCAGTCCATAAAAACCAGTTATGAGGCGGGGTTAATTTCTGAAGAGAGTTTTAAATTTGTTAAAACCCACAAAGAAGCCTTAAATGTTATTGTTAACAAAAGAAGAACGCATTACTTTGAATACTTTGGTTTAAAAACTTTATACGACCGTTATTTGTATAAAGACCCTACTACGCGAAAAGTTACAGAGACACCACAATTTTTCTTTTTAAGAGTGGCCTGTGGTCTTGCAAAAACTTTTGAAGAAGCTTCAGAGTTTTATGAATTAATTTCTAAGTTAGACTACCTTCCAAGTTCACCCACTTTATTTAATTCGGGCTCTAAAAGAACGCAACTATCTTCGTGTTATTTATTAGACTCTCCCGAGGATAGTTTAAAAGAGATTTATAACAAATATAAGGATGTGGCTTTATTATCTAAATTTGCGGGAGGCATTGGCTTGTCGTTTTCTAAAGTGAGGTCTAGAGGTTCTTTAATTAAGGGCACTAATGGTTTTTCTAATGGTGTTGTTCCGTGGCTTAAAACTTTAGACTCCTCTGTGGTTGCAGTTAATCAAGGAGGGCGCCGCAAGGGAGCGGCTTGTGTTTATTTAGAAACTTGGCACGCGGATATTGAAGAATTTTTGCAACTTCGTGATAATACAGGAGATGAATACCAAAGAACACACAATTTAAATTTATCTAACTGGATACCCGATTTATTTATGAAAAGAGTAGAGCAAGACGAAGCTTGGTCTTTATTTAACCCCAATGATATACCCGAGCTAGTAGATAGTTATGGTAAAATTTTTGAAGAAATTTATTTAGAAGGAGAAAAAAATAAAAAATTTGTTAAGCAAATACCAGCACGAACTTTATATTCACGAATGATTAAAACCTTAGCCCAAACAGGTAATGGTTGGATGACTTTTAAAGATGCTTCTAATAAAAAGTGTAATCAAATTTTATCTTCTTCAGAAAGTAGTCGACAAGCAATGGCAAAAGCTCCAACGGTTCACTTATCTAATTTGTGCACCGAAATTATTGAAGTGACTTCGAATTCAGAAGTAGCGGTGTGTAATTTAGGTTCTGTAAACCTTGCGCAGCATGTAGTTAATGGAAAATTTGATTTTGATAAATTAAAAGCCACAGTATCTGTGGCTATGAAATATTTAGACCGAGTTATTGACATTAATTTTTACCCCATTAAGGTGGCAGAAAATTCTAACAAAAAGTGGAGGCCTGTGGGCTTAGGCATAATGGGCTTGCAAGATGCATTTTTTAAATTAGGTTATGATTTTGACAGCGAACAAGCTTTAAAATTGTCTAATAAAATTTCAGAAATGATTTATTTTACCGCTCTAGAAACATCTTGTTTGTTAGCAGAAAAACTAGGAGCTCATCCAGGCTTTAAAGAAACTAAAGCTTTTGAGGGCATTTTACAATTTGACTCTTGGGGAGTGACTCCAGAAGACAGTAAAATGTGGAATAATTTAAAACAGAAAATTAAAACTCATGGTTTGCGCAACTCTTTAATGATTGCCATTGCACCAACAGCAACTATTGCTACTTTGGCAGGAGTTTATGAAGCTACAGAGCCACAACTAGCTAATTTTTTTAAAAGAGAAACTTTATCAGGAGAATTTTTACAGGTAAATAAATATTTAGTTCAAGAGTTAAAAAAGAAAGCTTTGTGGACAGAAAAAATAAAAAACCAAATTAAACTTAATGAAGGCTCTGTACAAGAGATTACAGAAATACCCAGTGATTTAAAACGGCGATTTAGAACGGTATGGGAACTACCTCAAAAAATATTAATTGATTTAGCAGCTGGCCGTGGTGCTTTTATTGATCAAAGTCAGTCGTTAAATTTATTTATTGAAAGCCCAAGCGTTGGAATTTTATCCAGCATGTATATGTATGCGTGGAAGCAGGGTTTAAAAACTACTTATTATTTAAGGTCTCGACCAGCAACAAAAATTAAAAAAACTACTGCAAGCAGCAGTGATTCTACAAATAAAAAAACATATACAGACGAAGAGGCGCTACTTTGTTCTTTAGAAAATCCAGAAATTTGCGAAGCTTGTCAGTAGTAAATTTAAAAAGATTGTTGGTAGTAATTATTTAGAAAAACAAAAATAAAGAAGGAGAAAAAATGTTATTAGATCCCGGTTACGAGCTAACCTTAAGGCCAATGAAGTATCCAGATTTTTTTGAAATGTATAAAGATGCAATTAAAAATACTTGGACAGTAGAGGAAGTGGACTTTAGCACCGACTTAGTAGATTTAAATTCTAACAAAATTACAGAAGCAGAACGATTTTTAATTCAACGATTGGTGGCTTTTTTTGCAACAGGAGATTCTATTGTTAGCAATAACTTAGTATTAAATTATTACAAGCACCTTAACTCGCCAGAGGCTAGGTTGTATTTATCTCGTCAGCTTTATGAAGAAGCTCTGCATGTTCAATTTTATTTAACTTTACTAGACACCTATCTTCCCAATGAAAAAGAAAGAAACGAAGCTTTTGCGGCTATTCACAACATTCAAACTATAAAGGCTAAGGGAGATTTTGCTTTTAAATGGATTAGCTTTGTGCAAAAAGTGGATGAGTTAAACACTTTAGAAGATCGTAGAAAATTTTTATTAAACATGATTTGTTTTGCAACTTGCATTGAGGGATTGTTCTTTTTTGGATCTTTTGCTTATGTTTATTTTTTACGATCCAAAGGCTTGCTTAACGGCTTAGCTACGGGAACCAATTGGGTATTTAGAGATGAAAGCTGTCACATGAATTTTGCTTTTAAGGTGATAGATACAGTTAGAAAAGAGGAGCCAGAATTATGGCAACCAGACTTTGAAGATATTATTCGTACCATGTTGGCCGAAGCTATTGAGTGTGAAATGAATTTTGCAACAGAATTTTTAAGTAAAGGGATTGTAGGCTTAAGCGGAAAAGACATGCGCTCTTATTTAGAGTTTGTGGCCGATCAACATTTTGTAAGATTAGGTATGGCAAAGGTGTACAATTCTAAAAACCCTTTTGGTTTTATGGAATTACAAAACACACAAGAATTAGCGAATTTTTTTGAGAGAAAAGTTTCGGCTTACCAAGTTGGCGTAAGCGGTGATGTTGGCTTTGATCACACTTTTTAAATACTCATAAAAGATTTAAGGTAAAACATGGGAAAGGCTTGGAAAAATGCAGGCAAAGCAGTAAAGGCAGAAAAAAAAGGTAGAATTTTTACCAAACTTGCTCGTGAAATTTTAGTAGCTGCAAAATTGGGAGGAGTAGACCCCGAGGGGAATGCTAGATTAAAAGCCGCTATTTCTGAAGCTAAGTCTTTGTCTTGCCCTAACGATACCATTGAGCGCGCTTTAAAAAGAGCTAGTGGTGACACTGGCGATGCCACTATTGAAGAAAAAATTTATGAAGCTTTTGGCCCTCATCAAGTGGGTATTATTATTGAATGCCAAACCGATAATAAAAATCGCACAGTTTCTGACTTAAAAACTTTATTAAGAAAAAATTCTGGCGCATGGGCAGAAAATGGCAGTGTTTCTTGGAATTTTAATAAAGTGGGAATGGTAGAGGCCAGCACTAAAAAAACGGTAAACGATATGGAAGAAGAAGCCATAGAGGTAGATGCTTCTGATGTAGAAACTGGTGAGTTTAGTGAGCAAGACCTTAATGTCGTTACCTCTTATTTATTTTATACCGACTTAAAGAACTTAGAGACCATGCAAAAAGCTTTAGTACAAAGAGAATGGGAAATTTTAAAAGCAGAGCCTGCTTATAGGCCTAAGCAAGCTCCCGATTTAACAGAAGAACAACAAAAAGAAGTCTATCTTTTGCTGGAACAATTAGATGATTTTGAAGACAGTCGTAGAGTGTATTCTAGTATTGATTAAGTTTATTGCTTAATTCCATTCATACTTAAAAGCGCATCAATATCTGGCTCTCGCCCTCTAAAATCTTTAAACAATTCCATGGCGGGTTTTGCTCCGCCTTGGCTTAAGTAAGTCTTCAAAAATCGCTTACCAGTATTAACAGACAGCAAATTGGTTTTATTTTTTATACTTTCTTCTTTAAAGGCCATAAAAATATCTGCAGATAATACATCTGCCCATATATAACTGTAGTAACCAGAAGCATAACCTCCCGCAAAAATATGACCAAAGCTATTAGGGAATCGATTGAAGTCAGGGGCCTTGCTAACAGAAACTTCTTCTCTAACTTTATTTAAAGTATCATAAACACCTTCGTTATATTTATGTAAACGAAGGTCAAATAAACCCAGCTCTATTTGTTTTGCAAAAAATAATCCAATGTTATAATTTTTAGAGGCAATTAATGCATCAATTAAATGGTCGGATAAACTTTCTTTAGTTTTGTAATGCTTAGAAAGCATTTTTAATACTTCTGGGTCCCAACAAAAATTTTCCATAAATTGGCTAGGGGCCTCAATGGCATCCCATTCTACTCCGCCGCCTCCAGATAAATCAAATTCAGAAATAGCACTTAATAAATGATGAATGCCATGACCAAATTCATGAAATAAAGTAATAACATCGTTGTGACTTAATAAAGCGGGTTGATTATTTACTCGAGGAGAAGCGTTACAAACCATGTAGGCAATAGCCTTTTGGTTTTTAGAGTAACTACTAAAAGAAGACATCCACGCACCAGAGCTTTTTCCAGAGCGGGCATAAAGGTCTAAATAAAATTTTGCAATATATTCACCAGCAGAAGAAAAAATTTCATACTCGGTTACATCGGGATGCCAAACATTTTTGTTTTCGGCTTTTTCTTTAATTTTTATATTGTATAAATTTTCTGTAATGTGAAATAAAGTTTTTATAACATGAGCATCATTAAAGTATTGTTTAATTTCTTCATTATCTACTTTAAACTTTTCTTTTTTAAATAGTTCTGCGTAATACGCTCTATCCCAATCTTGCATAACTAAGTTGTCTTTTGTTTTTGCAAACTGTTTTAAATCGTCGTATTCTTTTTTAGCCAGCGACTTTGTTTGTGCAGATAGTTTAGATAAAAAAGTATTAACTTCGGCAAAACCAGAGGCCATTTTACTGGCTAAAGAAAGTTCTACAAAACTTTCAAAACCTAAAATTTTGGCTTTAGCTTGTCTTAGCTCTAAAATTTCTTTCATTATGGGAAGGTTGTTCCATTTTTCAAAACCTTCTAGTTCGGAAGCAAGGCAGGAGGCTTTTTTAAAAACTTCTTCTTTTAAAGAAGAGTTTTTGCAATATTGCATAAGTGGCATCATAATAGGAGCATCTAAAGTGATAAGCCAACCGTCTATCTTTTTTTCTTCAGCCTTTTGCTTCATTAAATCGAGCGTATTTTTGGGAGTGCCTTCTAGTTCTTTTAAATTAGTAACAGTTTTAGACCAAGATTGTCGAGAATCTAAAGTATTATTAGAAAATTGCGTTTCTAACTTAGACAATTTTTGAGCAATTGTATTAAATGTTTTTTTGTCTTCGTCTTTTAAGTGAACCCCGGAAAGTTTAAAGTGTTTTAGCGCTTCGGTGACTACGCGTTGTTGCACAAAAGTTAAATTTAAAAACTCTGCAGAGTTTTTAATACTATTGTAGGCATCAAAAATACCCTTATTTTGCGATCGCTCTAAAGAGTAGGTGACTACTAAAGGGCGTGCTTTTTTTACAACATTACGAACTTCTGTAGAGTTTAAAACACCGTTATATAAGTTTAATGGCGAATAAAATAACTCTAATTCTTCGTCGGCATTAGATAATATCCTAACAAAATTATCATAGTTAAAAGTGGATTGCTTTAAAGCCTCTGCTGTTACTTTTCGATTCTTTTCTAAAAGTGCTTCTAGTTTTTCTACGAAGGTTTCTATTTTAAACTCTTTAAAAGTAGTTAATTGAAAGTCAGACATGTAAGGCTCCTGTTAGGTTTTTAAAAACAATATAGCACTATGAATTTATAGTCAATTTTTGTATTTTTGACTATAAACAAGCAGTGTGTTATCACCACTTATGGCTATTTTAGAAATATTAAAGTTCCCAGACGCTAGGCTAAAACAACTATCTAAAAAAGTAGAGACTATTTTAGACAACGACATAGTTTTGTCTGCAAGCATGTTAGAAACCATGTATAAATTTAGAGGTATTGGTTTGGCAGCTCCTCAAGTGGGCGAATTAAAACGCTTGCTGGTTATTGATGTTCGTTCTTCGCGTTATGATGATGTAAAAAGCGACACCCCCAACGAAGGCGACACTTCCAGCGAAGGCGACACTCCCAACGAAGGCGACACTCCCAACGAAGGCGACACTGAAGAAACGGGTTCTTATCAGTTAACCAACTTAGAAAAAAAAATTAATATGCCGTTAATTTTATTTAACCCAGAAATTATAGAAAGCAAAGCAGTGACCACTTTTGACGAAGGCTGTTTAAGTGTTCCTGGTTATTATGAAACGGTAGAAAGAAAAAAGTGGGTTAAAGTAAAATATCAAAATGAAAAAAGAGAAACTTGCACATTAGAAACCGATGGGTTATTGGCCATTTGTATTCAACATGAAATTGATCACTTAGATGGTAAATTATTTTTAGATAGACTAAGCTTTGTAAAATCCAAAAGATTAAAAGCAGAAATTAAAAAACAAGGTTATAACTTGGGCGGAACTGGCGAGTTATAATTATGAAAATAAAAATAATTTTTTTAGGCACAACAGATTTTGCAGTTTATCAATTACAAGCATTACAAAAATCTCATATATACGAAGTGGTAATGGTAGTGAGCCAGCCTGACAGAAAAGCTGGCAGGTCTATGCAATTGCAGCAAAGTGCTGTTAAGCAGTATGCTATACAAAATAATTTACCAGTTATAACTCCACAAAAAATGAACATGGCTTTAGATGAAATAAAACACTTAAACGCAGAGGCCGCGGTGGTTGTGGCTTACGGGCAAATTTTATCACAAGATTTTTTAAATCTATACCCTCAAAAAGTAGTAAATTTACACGCAAGCTTGCTTCCTAGATGGAGGGGTGCTGCCCCTATACAAAGAGCTATTATGGCGGGTGATACAGTCACAGGAGTTAGTTTGCAAGTAATGGCCAAGGCTTTAGATGCTGGAGATATTATTGGAGAAAAAAAAATAGAAATAGAAAAAAATATAAACTCCATTGATTTGCATGAAAAATTAAAGTGCTTAGCCCCTCAATTATTATTAGAAGATTTAAAAACCTATTTACACTCTCCAAAAAAAATACAACTAACTAAGCAAAATGCAGACTTAGTAACTTATGCTGATAAAATTGAAAAAGCGGAACAGAAAATAGATTGGAGCTTGCCTGCAAAAGACTTGCACAACTTTGTAAGGGGCTTGGCTTTAAATCGAGGTGTTAGCTGTAGTTTTAAAAACAAAGAAGCTGTTTTAACTTGTAAAATTCACAAGACCGAAAAGGGAAAACTGCCTTCTGTTTTAGAAGAAAATCTTTTTCCAGGGTCTGTGGTAAGTTTAGATAAAGAGGGTTTTGCCATCGTCTGTGGAAAGGAAGAAAATTCTTTAACCTATTTAAAAATAGTAGAAGTACAATTGCCCTCGCGCCCAAAAATATCCACCAAAGCCTTTTTAAAGCAAAATTTAATCACAGAAAAAACCCAATTTTTATAAGCCGGTTATATAACTTGTGCTTCAATGTTTTACAGGGCCCAAAGCGGCTTTAATAAGCCCATTATAGAAAAAACAGCTTGTGTGAAACGGGCATTTTACGCAATCCACAAAAGTAGATTTTAATAAAAAAACCTCTCCACAAAACCAAGAAAAACTGATATATGGCAAGGTATGTCAAATTATGTATTTACCAGCGAATCGGTTTCGGAAGGTCACCCCGATAAGGTAGCCGATCAAATTAGTGATGGTGTTTTAGATGCCTACTTAAAACAAGACCCTTTAAGTCGAGTGGCTTGTGAAACCATGATCACCAAAGATTTACTAGTAATTGGAGGGGAGGTTACCTCTAAAGCAAAAGTAAATATAGAAGAAGTGAGTAAAAATATTGTTAAAGATATTGGCTACACCAGCGAAGAAGAAGGTTTTGATATTAACTCTTGTAAAGTTATTGTGTCTTTAAATTCACAAAGCCCCGATATTGCTTTGGGAGTAGATGCAAAAACACAAAGTGATGGTGAGCAAGGTGCAGGAGATCAAGGTTTAATGTTTGGGTATGCCAATGTGGAAACCAAGGAGTACATGCCCTTAAGTATTTCTTTGTCTCATCAATTAGTTAAAAAATTAGCTAAGATGCGAAAATCTAAAGTTGTTAATTTTTTACGCCCTGATAGTAAAAGCCAAGTTTCTGTGGAGTATGCAGATGGACAAATAAAACGCATTGAAAGTATTGTTTTATCCACTCAACACAACGAAGAGGTTGATCAAAAACAGATTGTTGATTTGGTAAGAGATCAGCTTATTCCCTCTGTGGTGCCAAAAGAGTTAATAGATAATAACACACATTTTTTTATTAACCCCACAGGTAGATTTGTGGTGGGAGGCCCCAAAGGAGACTGCGGTTTAACGGGCAGAAAAATTATTGTAGATACTTATGGAGGGCACGGCTCTCATGGAGGAGGGGCTTTTTCTGGTAAAGATTTAAGTAAGGTGGACAGGTCGGCCTCTTATGCTGCTCGCCATATTGCTAAAAATATTGTAGCAGCAGGTTTGGCTAAAAAATGTTTAATACAATTGTCCTACGCTATTGGTGTGGCAGCGCCAGTTAGTTTAATGTTACAAACTTATGGAACAGCTACTGTGAGTGAAAATCTTTTAGCTAAAGCGGTGCAGGAGGTTTGGGATTTAAAACCTTCGAGCATTATTACTTTTTTTGATTTGCTAAAACCCCGTTACTTAAAAACAGCAGCTTATGGTCATTTTGGAAGGTCAGAGCCAGAATTTTCTTGGGAACTTTTAAATAAAGTAGAAGAATTAAAAGATAGAGTAAAGCATTTGCAGCAACAGTAAAATAATATTTTAAAAGGAGAGTAGATGTCTAAAAAAATTGCAACAACAGTGTATTTAACCGAGCAGCAGTTAAAGCAATTAAAAGAGTTAAACTGTAAAACAAAAGTTCCTGTGGCCGAATATATTCGACAAGGTGTCGACCAAGTTTTAATTCAGTATAAAGAACACCTTTCTGGACAGTTAGAGTTAAATTTACTTCCTCAAAAAGCTGATTTTGGAAACTAACTTTTTTTCAAAGCTAAGTAAAAAGTTAAGATGTATACTACTGGTTTAATACAAACATGAATAAAGCTTTAATTCGCAATTTTTCTATTATTGCTCATATCGACCATGGAAAGTCTACGCTAGCTGATGCTTTAATGCAGGTAACTGGTGCCGTATCAGACAGAAATCGCAAAGAGCAATTTTTGGATCAAATGGATATCGAAAGAGAGCGGGGCATTACTATCAAAGCCCAAACGGTTCGCTTAAACCATAAAGCTAAAGACGGAAAAACTTACCAGCTAAATTTAATTGATACTCCAGGACATGTGGACTTTGCTTACGAAGTTTCTCGTTCTTTAAAAGCTTGTGAGGGAGTGATTTTAGTAGTGGATGCAGCCCAAGGAGTGGAAGCACAAACATTAGCTAATGTGTATATGGCCATTGAACACAATTTAGAAATTATTGTAGTACTTAACAAAGTAGACCTTCCTGCAGCTGATGTGGAGGGGGTAAAGTTGCAAGTGGAAGAGGCTATTGGCTTAGACACTAGTGATGCTTTATTAGTTAGCGCAAAAAATTTAGTGGGAATAGATGAAGTTTTAGAAAGAGTTGTTACTAAAATTCCAGCGCCAAAAATGAATCCTTCAAAAGCTTTACGAGCTTTAGTTTTTGATTCTTGGTTTGATATTTATCAAGGGGTAGTTATTCTTTGCCGCATAGTCGATGGCCACTTAAAAAAGGGAGATCGTATTTTATTTATGAATACTAATCAAGACTATGAAGTTTTAAAATTAGGATTTTTTTCTCCTTTTCCAGAAAACACATTACAGTTACAGCAGGGAGAGGTGGGTTTTTTAATTTGTGGAATTAAAACCATAAAAGGTGTGCAGGTGGGCGACACGGTTACTCATAAATCTTCGGCAGGCTTAGAGCAAGCAACAACCGCTTTAGATGGCTTTAAGCAAGTAAAGCCCATGGTTTTTTCTGGCCTTTTTCCTGTGGAGGCGCCCGATTACGAAGACCTAAAGCTGGCCTTAGAAAAACTATCTTTAAATGATTCTAGTTTTACCTATGAAGTAGAAAGTTCGGGAGCATTAGGCTTTGGTTTTCGTTGTGGTTTTTTAGGTTTATTACATATGGAAATTGTTCGCGAAAGATTAGAAAGAGAATTTGATTTGCATTTAATTTCCACAGCACCTTCGGTAGTTTACAAATTGCATCCTACTAAAGGAGAATCTTTTGAACTAGAAAACCCAGCAGATATGCCAGAGGTTTCTAAAATTGAATATATGGAAGAGCCTTTTGTAAAAGTAAGTATTCATACGCCAGCAGATTTTGTGGGTACTATTTTAAAATTATGTGAAAGAAAAAGGGGAACGCAAATTAATATGGAATACATTGCGGGAAACAGAGTGGTTATTGATTACAAGCTTCCCTTAAATGAAATGATTTTAGATTTTTATGATCAGTTAAAATCTTTATCTAAAGGTTACGCCTCTTTAGAGTATGAATTTTTAGAATATGCACAGGCGGATTTAGTGAAGTTAGATATTTTACTAAATGGTGAGTCTGTAGACGCCTTATCTGCTATTGTACACAAAAGTCAGGCCGACACTAAGGGTCGGTTTTTGGCAAAAAAATTAAAAGAGCTAATACCTAGGCAACAGTATCAAATTGCCATTCAAGCCGCTGTGGGGGCAAAAATTTTAGCCAGAGAAAGTTTAGGTGCCTTAAGAAAAGATGTAACCGCTAAATGCTATGGTGGGGATATTAGTAGAAAAAGAAAGTTGCTTGAAAAACAAAAAGCAGGTAAAAAAAGAATGAAGCAAGTAGGAAAAGTCAGTGTTCCTCAAGAAGCCTTTTTGGCTATCTTAAAAACTACAGAAAATTAATGGAGAAGACAATGGGTAAACAGAGAAATAAAATTAAAAATACTTTTTGGACAGAGGGTTTTGGCTCAATATTGATTGCTGTTTTGGTTGCCCTAACTTTGCGTTGGTCTTTACTAGAGGCTTTTGTTATTCCTTCAGGAAGTATGTTGCCCACTTTATTGGTGCATGATCATATTTTTGTAAATAAAATTATTTATGGCATTCGTTGGCCATTTACTAAAAAGTGGATTACCAGATTTGCTAACCCTAAAAGGGGCGAGGTGATGGTTTTTCGTTATCCAGAAAACCCCTCAGTATATTATATCAAAAGAGTAATTGGTGTCCCAGGGGACCGGGTTTTTTACGAAAGTGGAGATTTATATATTAATGATATTTTAATTCCCAAAACAGTTCCTGTGGGAAGAGTAAAGGCAGAGCTGGATTGGGTTGATAAAAATGCTATAAATTCTACGGGAGAAAGTTTTAGTTTCTTTACTCACTGGGAAGAAAACATTGATGGACATGCTCATAGTATTTTATTAAGAAATCAGCAAAGAGATGCTGCTTATGGATCTTCTTACGGGCCTTATGAAGTTCCAAAGGGACATTACTTTATGATGGGTGACAATAGAGATGGCTCTCAAGATTCTCGTTTTTGGAGAGAAGATAAACGCTTTGTTCCTGAGGCTAATTTAATAGGCAGGGCTTTAGTAGTTTGGTTAAGTTGCGAAAAAACTTTACCATTAATTTCTTTTTTGTGTGACCCTTTAGAGCTTAGGTGGAAACGGTTTTTTCATATGATAAAATAATTTTTTCTTGAGCGCAGACGAAATGGCAAGTTGACACTTTTGCTCAGGCATCCCTTTGGGCTGAGTCGCAGAAGTTCCAGTTTGCTACCTTTGCACTGAAGAAAAATTATGGTTTTTTTAGGAGATCGACTTTGGAAAAAAATAAATTAATTCTTGTTTCTGACATTGACTCTTTTTGGGTGAAAAATTTTTTTTTAACTGTAGAAAATTTACAGGTTTTTAAAAACAAAACGGCGGTATTTTTATTTCTAGAATCTAGTACTCGCACAAAAATTAGCTTTGAAATGGCTTGTTATAAGTTAGGGATGAATGTTGTTCATTTTAACCAGAAAACCTCTAGTACTAATAAAGGCGAAAGCTTAGCGGAAACTTTGCGCAATATTGAGGCTATGGGAGCAGATTTATTAGTAGTTAGACATGGGGCAGACCAGCTAGATATTAAGGAGTTATATTCACTAAAAATTCCTGTTATTAGTGCAGGTAGCGGTAGCGTTTCTCATCCCACACAGGCCTTATTAGATTTATTTACTTTGCATAAAGAGGGGTTAGTTAATAAAAACAAAAACCTTTTATTTTTAGGAGATGTTTCTCTTAACAGAGTAGCCAATTCCCACAAAAACTTATTGCCAGATTGGGGTTTTAAATTAGCGTATTGCTGTCCTGAAGAATGTTGCACAACTCCTCCTCCTAAAGAATTAAACTACTTTGAAAACAAACAAGAGGCTTTAGATTGGGCAGATATTGTTATGGTATTAAGACTACAAGAAGAAAGAAAAAATTTTTCTGTAAAGTTTTTAGAAAATTACAAAAAAAACTACCAACTAAGGTTAAAAGATATTGAAAAGGCCAACGAAACTAAGCAAGAGCCTTTAAAAGTGATGCATCCTGGCCCCTATGTGGAAGGTTTAGATTTAGAAAAAGCAGTTACCGATTATGAACATAGTTTTATTTACAAACAGGTAAGCCATTCTGTACCAGCTAGGGCTGCCATTATACAGTGTTTGCTACAAAAGGTTTAAGTGGAAAAAGCATACTTATTTTTAGAAGATGGTTTTTATTTAACAGCGGTTTGGCATGGAAATACAGACAAAGTAGCTGTTGGCGAAATGGTTTTTAACACCTCTCACTCGGGTTATGAAGAAATGGCTACAGACCCTTCTTATGCAGGGCAAATTTTAATTACCACAGCCTCCATGCAAGGAAACTATGGGTTAACCGAAGAAAGACGACAGTCAGAAAGGCTTTGGATTAAAGCTTTTGTATGTTTAGAAATACAAAACTCCAAAAGAGATTCGTCTTGGCTTACGCATTTATTACAAAATAACACGCCAGTGATTTCCGAAGTGGATACTCGAAAATTAGTTTTGCATTTAAGAGAAACGGGCGTGCAGTGGGCTTGTGTTTTTAGTGAAACACAGTATTTAAAAAGCAAAAAAAGTTTGGAAGATTTTGCCAAAGAACAAATTGTTAATAATAAAACAGTAAATACTGTTGATTATACTAAGATGACTTCTTGCAAGGAAGCCTATCATTTTGAGCATTCTTGCAATAAAGAAAACGGCATTGCTAAGGCCGAAAGCACAAATACAAAACGCTTTAACAAAGTGGCTGTATTAGACATGGGTTGCAAAACCAACATTTTACATCTTTTAAAAAATCTCTTTAAAGAGGTGGTGGTATATCCATATAACTATAGTGCAGAAAAAATTTTAAAAACTAAGCCCGACATGATTGTGTTATCCAATGGGCCGGGCGACCCTGAACATCAAAAAGAATCTGTTGCAGCGGTAAAAGATTTTTTATCATCGAAAGTTCCCATTTTTGGTATTTGTATGGGCTGTCAAATTTTAGCATTAGCTTTGGGGGCAAAAACTTATAAATTAAAATTTGGGCACAGAGGTAGTAACCACCCCATAGAAGATTTTTTACAAAAAAAAATTTATATGAGCAGTCAAAACCACGGTTACGCTATTGAAAAAAATACTTTGCCTAAAGGTGTTGAAATTAGTCACATTAATTTAAATGACAAAAGTGTGGCGGGAATTTTCTCTAAAGAAAAAAAATTTTTAGCAGTACAATTTCACCCCGAGCATAGCCCTGGCCCCGAGGATGCAGTAAAGTTATTGCCTTGGTGTGTTGATAAATTTTTAGCTTAGTTACATCTTTCCGGAAAATTTTTATCAATAAAATCTAAAAACTGTATTTTTTGTTTTAAATATTTTTTTAGACATTTTTTAGATAAAATTTTGGGAGGTTCTGATTTAAAACGATTTTTTATTAGATTATTTATAAAACTATTTTTTTGTTTTCCTATATTTTTATTGCAGGTAGCAGGGGTGGGGTTTTTTTGTATAGAAAAACCTGGAGCTATTAAAGAAGGTGTTGTCATATGGGTAGAGATAAAACAATCCTCCTCTGTTAAATATAAAGTATTTTTCTTTTTTAAATATTCAAAAGTAGTTTTGCTATAACTAGTATCCACAACTCGGTCACTGGGTGAATCTATATTTAGCATAGGAATATTTAATTTTTTTAAGGGCTGGTATATATTTTTTATCATTAGCTCTTGCTCTTCAAAAACAGACATCGCGCCTTCTATGCCCTCTTCATAAAAATGGTTTTCCGAGTATTTATCTTGAATATAGTCCGCTAATGCACCGGCTTGAGTTCCTGTTTTGGCTGGCATGTAGGTACAATTAAAATTAGATTCCAAATTAAATAAAGCACCAATACTAGTTCCCAATCGATTTATCGTTTTTACTCGTAAAGATGGCGAAAAAGTTAAAACCCCAGAAATAGCAGTGTGTGTGTTGGGTGCGTGGGCATAATCTAAGGCCGCTTTGTGGGCCAGCAAGCCTCCTGTAGAGTGACCAGATACTATGATTTTTTCTCCCAGTTGCTTTGCAATTTTTAATGTACTTTTTAATTTTTTATCCCAATCTTTCCATGTCACAGACTTTAAATTTGTGTATGGCTTTTCTTTATGCCCAGGTAACCGCAGGTTGATAACATTAAACCCCAGTTTTTTATAGGCATTAGCTAGTCGGCGTGTTTGGTTTGGGCTCATATATAAGCCGTGCATTAACACAATGCTGTATTTAGATTTTTTTCCATTAGTTAAGATTTGTGTTTTGTGTCCAGCATCTACATTAGTGCTTTGTAAGCGTTTTTGTAATTTTTTAGATAGTGCTAACTGCTTTTTTGTTGGTTTTAAGTGTTGTGGTTTGCATATGTAGTTATTAATTTTATTTTTTAAATCTTTTACGCTAATTAGTGCATTTACTGTCTTAGACAAGTCACCTATATTTTTTTTGTTATAATTAGGTGGCTGTAAATAATCATTGGTTTCTGTTAAATTCCAATTATATTTTAATGAATGAAAGATGGTTTTTTCTTTTGCTTGTAAAGGCTTTAAGAGGGGTATTGCTAGTGCCAGATTACAAAGAAGGATAAAAACATAAAATTTTTTGCTCATTAAAAAATTGTAAGGCATTTGTGTTTTAATGGGCAGTGGTACTTAGTCCAGATTAATAGATAGAAACTGTCCATTGGTCTTGGAGCGAAATTAATGTTTAAAAACTGCCCATTGGTTAGTAAAAGTAAGGCGGGGCAACTTGTCCCCAAGCCTTTTATTGTGCTAAGTTTTTCTATAGAGTGCCAAAAAGAAAAGACCTTAAAAAAATACTTATTATAGGTAGCGGGCCCATAGCCATAGGCCAGGCTTGTGAGTTTGATTATTCTGGCGTTCAAGCTTGCAAAGCTTTAATGGCCGAAGGTTTTGAAGTTATTTTAGTTAACTCCAATCCCGCAACTATTATGACCGATGCACACTTGGCTACCCGAGTGTACATTGAACCCTTAACTATAGCCTTTGTTTCTAAAATTTTAGAAAAAGAAAAGCCCGACGCAGTTATTGCAAGTCTTGGAGGACAAACCGCCTTAAATTTAGCATTAAGTTTAGATAAAACAGGAATATTTAAAAAACTTAACATCGAATTATTAGGTTCTAGCATTGAGCTTATTCAACTCACCGAAGACCGTGCAAAATTTGACAAAGCTTTAAAAACTGTTGGAGCAAGGTCGATCAAAAACTTTATGGTTCGTAGCTTTGTCGAAGGTATGGAAAAAATAAAGACTTTAGAATTTCCCGTAATCCTGCGACCCAATTATACTTTGGGAGGAGGCGGTGGCGGTTTATGCCACTCCTTAGAGGAATATAAACTAAAATTAGCTAGTGCTTTGCACGAAAGCCCCAGCTCGGAAGTGTTGGTTGAGCCAAGCATTTATGGGTGGAAAGAATTTGAATTAGAGATTATGAGAGACTCACAGGGAACTTTTGTTGTGGTGTGCTCCATTGAAAACTTAGACCCTTGCGGAATTCATACGGGGGATAGCATTACCGTTGCCCCTCAACAAACTTTATCGGACTTTGCTTATCAACAAATGCGCACCGAAGCTTATAAAATTATTGATTACTTAGGTTTAGAATCTGGTGGAGCCAATATTCAATTTGCAGTAAACCCTAACACTGGTGAAAGAGTAGTTATTGAAGTTAACCCTAGGGTGAGTCGCTCTTCTGCCTTGGCTAGTAAGGCCACGGGGTTTCCTATTGCTAAAATTGCAGCTTTATTAGCTGTGGGTTATACCTTAAACGAAATTCCCAATGATATTACAAAAACTACGCTGTCTTGTTACGAACCCGCCTTAGATTATGTTGTTGTTAAAGTTCCTTATTTTAATTTTAATAAATTTGCAGGAGCTTTAGACGAACTAAGCACGCAAATGAAAAGTGTGGGCGAGGCCATGGGGGTGGGAAGAACCTTTCAAGAAGCCTTGCAATCTGCCTTGCTTTCTTTAGAGGAGTACCCTGAAGCTTTTCCAGAAGTTATATTTTCTAAAAAAAAATTAGCTAGGCCCAGCAGTAATAGAATTTATCACATTGCCCAAGCGTTTAGAGAGGGGCTTTCTGTAAGGGAGGTGTATCAAAGCACCTATGTTACTCCGTGGTTTTTAGATCAAATACAAAATTTAGTAGATGTAGAGAAAGAAATTAAAGAGGCAGGCATAAGTAGTAAACATCCGTTTACTAAAGATTCTAAACAAGCCAATTCTATAATTTTAAAAGCCAAGCGAAAAGGTTTTTCTGATTTTACTTTAGCAAAGTTATTAGAAGGCACAGAATTAAACACCACAAAAAAAATACAACAATACCGTTGGAAAAATAACATCCACCCAGGTTGTTTTAATATTGATACTTGTGCTGGGGAGTTTTTTTCGTCCACCCCTTATTATTATTTGTCTTATTGGGGCGAGGGAGATAAAGGAAAAGGTTTGCAATCTATTAAAGATTTTATTGTGATGATAGGTGGAGGACCTAATAGAATTGGGCAAAGTATTGAGTTTGATTACAATTGTGTAAAAACACTAAAGGCTTTACAAAAAGAAAATAAAAAAATAGTAATGCTTAACTCTAACCCCGAAACCGTTTCGACCGATTATGACACGGCAGATTGTTTATTTTTTTTACCCTTGCTAGAGGAGCATACTTCGGAGTTATTTTATTTGCTTAAACCACAGTCTTTTGTTTATCAATGCGGAGGGCAAACCGCTTTAAACTTAGCAGAACCTTTAGGTAAATTTTGCAAACCTTTAGGCTCTTCTATTTCAACCTTAAAAAATACAGAAGACAGAAAATTTTTTAAAGAAATTTGTCATCAATTAGGTTTAAATATTTCAAAGTCTAAAATGGTTTCTTGTGCAGAGGAGGCTTTAGGGTTTGTTAGCACAATTACTTATCCTGTAATTTGCAGGCCCAGCTATGTGCTAGGTGGCAAGCGTATGCGAGTGGTGCATAATGATAAAGAATTAAGTCAGTATTTTTTAAAATACAAAGAACATATTTCGAAAAATAATTTATGTTTGGTTGATCAATTTTTAGAAAATGCTTTAGAGTTAGATGTAGATTTAATTGTCGGAACGGATTGGAGTTTTCTTGTGGGCATTATGGAGCATATTGAGTTTGCAGGTGTTCACAGTGGGGATAGCATGAGCATACTTCCTCCCCAACGATTAAAGAAAGCTATGTGCGATAAAGTAGAAGCCATTAGTAAGCAGTTAGCAACAGCCTTAGGCGTTCAAGGTTTTTTAAATATTCAATTAGCTATTAAAGATAATACCATTTATATTTTAGAAGCTAATCCTAGAACCTCTCGCAGCTTGCCATTTATGACTAAAGCCATTGGGGGCAATACTATGGATTTAGGGGCAAAAGCATTGTTGGGGCATGATAAAAAAAACCTTTCTACAGATTTATTAAATACATCTTGGCGAGACATAAAGCATGTTTGTATTAAAGCCTTAATTTTTCCATTTAATAAATTTTCTGGAGTGGATACGGTTTTAGGTCCAGAAATGAAATCCACAGGCGAGGTTATGGGAAGGGGTAAGACTTTTTCAGAAGCTTTGTTTAAAGCCTTTGAAGCGGCTTATATAAAACTGCCTAAATCGGGGGAGGTGTTTTTATCTTTGCGTGACAAAGACAAAAATAAAATGCTAACACCCATAAAAAAATTACAGAACTTAGGCTATACGCTGTCAGCTACCCGAGGAACTGCGCAGTTTTTAATAGATAAAGGCATACAAAATGTTCTTTTTGTGAATAAAATTACAGAACCTAAGCCCCATTGTATTGACCGCATTCGCTCTCAAAAAATCCAATTAGTAATTAATACTCCTTCGGGGCAAGAGCTGCACAGTTCCGGGCGGGGTATTCGTCGTAGCTGTATTGAATATTCTGTTCCATGTATTACTGAAGATTCGGTGGCCGAAGTGATTACTTTGGCCTTAGAGTATAAAAATAAGAATATATTTGATGTTTATCCATTATAATCTTTTTAGATATAATAAAATTTCTCTATACAACAGAAGATATTTTATATTAAGCTAAAGTAGTTAGAGTTAAGTGTTGTAGTTTTGTCATTTCAGGAGGCTTTTGGTGGTTGCTTTAAAAATTTTTAATTTACATAAAACTTATAAAACTTCTTTTTATAAAAAAAATAAAAAAGTATTAAGTGGATTAAGTTTTAGTGTTCCAGAGGGAGTGGTGACTGGTTTTTTAGGGGGCAATGGTGCTGGAAAAACCACAACGATAAAGTGTATCTTAGACTTATGTATTCCCGACTCTGGCAAAATACTTTTTTTTAATCAGCATAAATTATCTTTGTCTGTGAAACAGAAAATAGGTTTTTTACCAGAAAGACCTTATTTTTATAACTATCTAACAGGTTTAGAGTTTTTAAAGTTTTATGGAAAATTATCCAATATGTCCACGGCTAATATTATTAGCGAGTCTAATCAATTATTAAAAAAACTGGATTTATATCCCTTTAAAGATAAATTACTAGGTTCATATTCTAAGGGAATGCTTCAAAAAATAGGCATTGCTCAGGCTTTAATTCATAATCCAGATTTATTAATTTTAGATGAACCTATGTCGGGTCTTGACCCTGATGGCAGACATTATATTAGTGAGATTATTAAAGATACAGCTAAGAAAGGGAAAAGTATTTTTTTTAGTAGTCACTTGTTAGATGATGTAGAAAAAATTAGTCAAAATTTAGTAATTTTAAAAGAATCAAAATTGTTATACGAAGGCCAAACAGAAGAGTTATTAAAAACCTATCAGTCGGGCTATGAGTTACATTATAGCTTGCGTTCAGAAAAACACATTTTAAAATTAAAAGAACTTTCTGCAATGCAAAGTAAAATAGAAAATTTAATAAAAGAAGGGGCTATAATTTTTGAATTTAAAGCGGTTAGGCCTTCGCTAGAAGAGGTTTTTGTTAATATGGCTTTAAGCTCAAAAAAAAATTAAAAGTGGTGTAAGTATTTTACGGGAGAAACAATGATTATTAATATTTTGGCAATTAATACTTTTAAAGAAATTATGAGAGACAAAATTCTTTACTCTTTAATTGTTTTTTCTATTATTTTAATGGGGTTAAGTATAGCTTTAAGTGATTTAAGTTTTGGAGAAAAATCGCGCATCACTTTAAATTTTGGTTTAACAGCCATCCATATTTCTTCGGTGATTTTGTCTATTTTTATTGGCAGCAGTTTAGTGCTAAAAGAATTAAAAAACCGTACTATTATGACTTTGTTAACAAGGCCATTAAGCCGAAGCACTTTTATTTTGGGAAAGTTTGTGGGTTTATTAATGGTGATTGTTACTTTGCTTTTAGGTTTATCCTTTGTTTTGTTTGGAATTATGTTTTTAATGTCAATTCCTGTCACTGCTCCTTTTTTCATTGCTATATATGGCATTATTTTAGAAGCCGCTGTTTTAACTTCTTTAACTTTATTTTTTAGTAGTTTGTCTAAAGCCTTTTTGGCCATTAGCTTTAGCATAGGAGTATTTTTTACAGGTCACTGGATAGAAAGTTTTCATTATTTTTCAACCAAGGGAGGGCTTGTGCGCTTTCAATCCATTTCTGATAGCTTATTTTATGCTATACCTAATTTAGAAAGATTTAATTGGAGGTCAGAGGTCATTTATAATCGATTAGCAGACACTAGTACTATTGCAAGTGCTAGTTTTTATGCGGTAATACTGTGTGCTTTTTTATTAACATTAGCCTTTTTTGTTTTTACAAAAAAAGACTTAGCTTAGGGGGGTAGGTGATGGATATTTATATGGTGTATGTTTTTATTTTGGGTTTAATTTGGGGTAGTTTTGCCAATGTAGTTATTTATCGCCTGCCTTTAAACAAGAGTGTCATTAAACCTCGCAGTGCTTGCCCAGGCTGTAAAAAAAATATTAGTTGGTATGATAACATCCCCGTTTTTTCTTGGATATTTTTAAAAGCAGCCTGCAGACATTGCAAGAAAAAAATTTCTATTCGTTACCCCATAGTAGAATTATTAATGGCCACTTTGTTTACAAGTGTTTATTTAAAATTTGGCATTCAATGGTACTTAATAGAACTACTCGTTTTAACTTTTGGCTTAGTAGTTGTTAGTTTTATTGATTTAGACCACATGATTATTCCTGATAGTTTTAGTTTAGGCGGAATAGTTATAGGCTTATTGGGAGGATTGCTAAACCCCGACAGACACATACTAGATGCTTTTTTGGGAATATTATTTGGAGGGGGGTTTTTTTGGCTAACCGCATATTTATATTTTGTTTTTAAAAAACAAGAAGGTTTGGGCGGAGGAGATATTAAATTGTTAGCTTGGATAGGAGCGGTTTTGGGGTGGAAAGCTATGCCATTTATTATTTTAGTTTCTAGTTTTGTTGGTTTGCTTTTTGGAGTTTTAACTTTGTTACTTAATAAAAAGAAGCTAAGCCAGCCCATTCCTTTTGGTCCATACATTGTGATAGCAGCCTTTTTATATTTATTTTATGGTACCCCTTTAACTCAGTGGTATTTTAACTTATTTTTCATGAATTTTATATAGCCAACTGTTTCATTTTGTTACAGATTTACCCTGTATTGTGGCTGTATAATTGCACATAAATAATAGAATGTGTAAAAAATCGTTTTATATTATTAATTTTTTTGTAGCAACAGTATTTTTAAATACTACTTCAGCGCAAGGTTTGCGGTGCATGAATTTGTTTAAAGATAGTTTTAAACAGAGAAGTGCTAAAGCCATTGTGTCTTACCTAAAGCAACCCAGCCAGTTTTTAATAAAAGACAGTTTGCGATTAGAAAAAACACAGCAATTGGCGGGTTTGTTAGTTCCTAGCCTCAAGGCAAACTTTAAAGAGCTTACTTTAGTGGGAAAGTGGGGGCAAGCAGCTAGACTTCCTAATCAGTGGTTAAGCAAAGTGTTATTTCAAAAAGCATTACAGCTAGACAAGGCCGAGAACTTTGTCATAGCTCCCATAAATTTTTTAATGCACAATACCTTTGTTAGGCCCACACGGTTTATTACGAGCAAGTCTAAATTTTTTGATCGCGAGTATGAACCTTCTACCTTATTGTCGGCACTGGTTTCTGCAGGCTATCTTTATTATTTAGTGTCAGCGCCCATTCAAAACATTGTAAAAGATAAGCAACAAGCAAAAGCGGATTTTTTAATTAAAAACGATTATAGATATGCTTCTTTGTTACCTTTGTATAATAAAGCTCAGCTTTTAAAAGAAAAGCTTAATGAAAAAAACTTAAGTGAAAAAGAAAAAAAACAATTAACCACAGAGTGGTTATTTATACGATATAGATTAAAACAATTAATTTTAAATAAAAAACAATATTACGAAGTATTCTTTTTTAATTTATTGCAAATTAAAAAAGAAGTATTAAGCGATGCATTTCTTAAGCCTCTTGGCTCTACAAAAACTTATAAGGCAAGCCTTGCTTTGTTAAATGATTTAGCTAACCAGTTACCCACTTTGTTTTTAGAGAAAGACCAGTGGGTAGATAGTAAAAAAGTGCATAAGCCTTTAAATGGTTTTTTGCAGATGGATATAAAAAATAAAAAAACCAAAGAAGAAGTAAAAAATACTATTTTAATGCATTTAGTGAAAAAACATATTCGTCAAGAGGCTGTTTGGATGCTTTTATACTCCAGTGCGTTTAAAAATAAAGATTTTATGTCTCAATTTTCTTTAGAGGTAAAAGAAGTGGAATTGTCTTCCATGTATAAACAATTAATGGCTTTGCAAGAAAAAAATAAAATCACCAAGGGGCAGTTTTTACGATCCATGCAAGAGTTTATTCAGTGGCAATTTAACATGTCTGTTTGGAAAGAGTTGGGTTTGCAAAGACTGGTTATAAAAAGAAAAGCTAATGGAGCCTTTCATTACACTGATAAAGTTTTAACTTTAAAAAAAATAAAAGAAAGCATAATCAAAGAGTTAAATAACCGTATTTTAAAAAAATAGTGTAGGGCAAGAAAAATCGCCTAAAAGAAACTATAGTAAAAGACAGCCTTGTTGGTAAATACTAAGGCCATCTATAGTATTAATTTGGTGCAATTCTTTAGCAGAGTAGGCACTTCTTCCAAAATTATTTTTTACATATAAAGATTTTAGCTGTAGCTTGCTGCCAGGTTCTATTTTTTCTAAAATCTGTTGGCTAAATAAGCTACTTAAACCACCATTTTTTTTATGATCTTCTACAGTTAATACTTTGTAGTTGCATTTTTTTAAAGTCATTGTAAGCAGGCTCATGTCTAATTGGTCTAAGCGGGAGGGGTTAATAATAATGCAACTTTGTTTATCTTCTTCCCATTTTTTAGCAGCTTCTAAAGCCTCTGGAAGCAAGTGTCCAAGGCTGATAATCATTAATGGTTGAGTTTTATAGTGTTCGGAGTTGTCAAAAATAACCTGTGCTTGCCCCAATGAATAAGTATTATTGTTATTATAGGTGGGTAAAAAGTTTTCTCTACCTAAAAAAAACAAATAGGTTTTGGGAATTTTCCCCTCTTGTCGGTCGGTATTAAATTGCACAATGCTTTGGTGCACTAGTGCTTCGGCCTCGGCACTGCAACTTAGGCAATAAACTTCTGTGTTTGGAAGGCTGCAAGTTAAGGCCAAGTATTGTAAGCTTTGGTGCGAGGCCCCATCGGCGGCATCTTGAAACCCAATGTGAGAGAAAATTCCAATCACAGGTGCTTGTGATAAATTGGCCATTATTAAGGGTAAAGAACCTTTGCTAATGGCAAATTGAGCAAAGGTATCAGTGATGGGAATAAAACCTTCTTTAGATAATCCGGCAGCTAGGCTAATCATGTTGGACTCGGCAATGCCAACATCTATAAAGTCGTTGGGAAAGCTATCATGAAAAGCTTTTAACCCAGTGGAGCCTTGCAAGTCAGAGCTAACAGAAAAAACTTTTAAGCCTTTTTGTTTTGCTTTAATTAAGGCCTTGCTAATTCCTACTTGAATTTTTTCTTTTTTAATTACACTGGTGGGCGTTGTGGGTGAACTGTTTTTTTTATCATACTCTTTTATTAAATCAGAAGCCCAGCGGGTAAAGGCTTTGGGAACCACAGTGGTAGAGTTATCTCCGTTATTTTTTTGTGAATAAATTTCTGTTAAAAAATCGGGAAGTTGGTGAGGGTTTTTTAAGGGAAACCCATGGGCTCCCGTGGAGGAGGCTACCGTGTTTTTTGTACCAAAGCCTTTGGTTGTGATAAAGTGTAAAGCTATGGGTTTATTTGTACTATTATTTATGGCGTCGGCAATA
>VSKW01016936.1_pt1 | contig 24061 bp, 21 predicted proteins | sample 4798611 | NCBI WGS metagenome assembly VSKW01 (sample SAMN12179536, study PRJNA552185) | sponge metagenome | biome: deep-sea hydrothermal plumes; feature: spots directly above weak diffusing fluid; material: sea water; isolation source: sponge from the Crane site of a hydrothermal vent ...
ATTAGACTGATGGTTTCCTTGTTAAGGTTGCAGCATATTCATGATTTATCTGATGAAAAAATAGTAAAAACTTGGAAAGAGAATCCTTATTTTCAATATTTTTCTGGATATGATGAGATACAATGATCATTACCAGTGGACTCTAGTAGGAAGGCATATTGCTTAGATATGATTTTTATACATCTTGAACAACTGATTTCAAAGTTTGGCAGACATTTCTTGTGATTATTCTCACCTTATATTATATTATATAAAGTATAATCAATTAAACAACAAACTCATCAGGAAAAATTGCTTTATGGAAAAAGCACGCTCGAATGTCAACCCAAATCCCGCCTTTTCCTCAGCTGTATCGCCAATAAAACGACCACCCCCCACAAAAAAAAGCATTTCATCTGTTTCAACGAAAAGTTATCTTAACAACACAAAAAAAAGATTTGCATTATCTATAAAAAATTTATATTCACACCTAATTAGTATATTTTCAAAATATCAGATAAAAACATCCAAATTACACGTGTCACATAGACTAAAGAAAGAAGAAAAAGAAAGTATTTCATTTTCAAAACCTCAGATGAAAGTATCAATTTTATCCATATTACATAAATCAGCAGAAGCAGAAAAAAGTATTTTAGATGCACGATATCAGACTAACTCATCACAATTTCCAACATTCATAATTGCTGCAAATGATATAATCTATAGCCAGGCAACAAAAAAGACAGTTTGGTATCTAGATGGGTTACACAATCAGCCACTGGAAGCAGGTCTTCCATCAGCAGAAGCAGCAGCACATAACTTGCAACCTCTTCGGAATGCTAAAACAGGGTTAGCTGCTACAGTATCAACATCCCCAGCATATATCAATACGATTACAAATCAGATTGTTGCACGAAAAGACTTGAATGACCCTACAACTGAAGTCATTTTGACGCTTTTTGATAACCCAATGCATAAACACAACTCCTATCTCAGTAAAGCGTATCCAGCAAGAAGATAAGAGACATCGAAATTTGAATAGACAAGCGGCTTGATCTACTGGGATCAGTTTTTAGGTTTAAACTGCTGGTGCAAGACCTGTAACAGCTGCTGTCACGACAAGCATTGCAGCAGGAGTGGCTGCTACAATGGGATAAAAATGGCATTACTAGAACTGTGCTACCTCAAAAAATTCAAACAGACCATCAAACTTCTATTTCTTTACTAATCAATATAAGTGCCAGTATCGTTGTTTCAGGTGCTTCTGATTTTTCAGGCCTCAGGCGTATTTTAGGTTCACACGCAGGATACGATAAACTTAAAATGCTAACATAAACAGAAAAAAACAGGGTATCGTACGCCTAGCCCTATTAAAACCGTGATTTATTTTTACGCTAGTCTTACAAAAAATCTGATGTTCATTCATAAACAATGATATAGCAATATATTATTGAATATTACAATATGAGACATTGTTTTTACAATGATTGCATCTATACTATACTTACCAGTCATCAAAATATTCAACAGAGATCATTATGATACCCAAAATACTTTCCGGGCCTGTCAAAACACAAAAAAATAGACAGACAACAACATCTCAAAAAACCCATAATTCATCAAACCGAACTATTTCTCTTGCTCAATCAACTCACTATATTAAAGAAACAAGAATAAAAACACTTTGGCAATCTCTAAAATCTTTATTTTCACGTATCATTACTTTATTTTCAAAATCCAAGGTTACAATACAAGAAATACCTACTCAACCCTATATACCTAACAATAAACAGATGCCGCGATCTGGAATCTTATACTCAGAGGCAGAGCTTGCAGAATTAGATGCTCAAGATAAGCAAGAAACACTAGATACCAGCAGTTCAAGACAGGCTAAAAAAGAAGAAAAAGAACGCAAATTATCTCAAGAAACAAATACTTTGAATACACGATATAATTGTGACACATCGAACTTTCCAAAAGTAGCCATCATCTCTCCAAACAACGTAATCTATAGCTATAAGGAAAAGAAATCGGTTCTTTTTTTAGACCTTAAAAATAATCAGATGCATGGATTGGTAGCAGGACAGGCTTCAACAACAGAAAAAAAACAAAACTTACAACCTGTCATAAGCGAGGAAACAAAAAAGCCTTTTACAATACAACAACAGCAAGTCTATATCAATACTATTACAAGGCAAATCGTCACTCGAGAACAAGTGGATGCTCCTCAAAATGAAGCAATTGTTACAGAATTTCAGAACTATAACGATAGCTCTATCATATCTGAATTAAAACTAAAACAGAGTACGCTTTAAAGTATCTCAAAAATAGATAGGCAGTGATGCTTTTATTCATCAAATAACAGCATGACAATTGACAATTTTTCTTAAAAGTCTATGATTTTATGCTCATTTTTTATCTTGACCTGATAAACGATATCAATGGTCCTTTTTTTAGGTCTTTTGTAAACAAAGACGCGAAGACAGGTCATCTCACTATGCTAACCAATGTCTTGCATTATGAAATAATTGCATCCAAGGTGCTGACTCTTCTGGCACCTCTCTAAAATTTGGCATCCAAGTTTGCTGAATAGAACGAAAGACACGTTCTGGATGCGGCATCATAATCGTCACACGTCCATCTAAACTTGTTAAACCCGCAACACCTTCTATGGATCCATTTGGATTATAAGGGTACCTTTGCGTAGCACAACCTGTATCATCAACATATCGCATGATAATTTGATTATTTTGATTTAAAATACGCATTGATTCTTTAGAATAGGTAATTAATCCTTCTCCATGCGCAACTGGAATCGGTAATCGCCAATTTTCCATATGCGTCAGTAAAATAGAAGGGTTTTTTTCAATTTCAACCATAACAGTTCTTGCTTCGAATTGTTGTGATTTATTTTTAATAAAGCTTGGCCAATGCCCTGCACCTGGAATTAAATGTTTTAAATGGGATAATGTTTGACAACCATTACAAACACCTAAAGAGAACGTATCAGGTCGATTGAAAAAATCAGAAAAAAGATCTGAGACACGCGTATGATATAAAATCGTGCTAGCCCATCCAACACCAGCACCTAAAACATCACCATACGAAAATCCACCACAAAATATCATACCTTTATAATCAGATAATGTATGCCGCCCTTCGACTAGATCACTCATATGAATATCATACACATCAAATCCTGCCTGATAAAAAGCAGCAGCCATTTCAATATGCCCATTCACACCTTGTTCTCGTAAAATACCTAGCTTAGGTTTTATATTTAAAATAGTGCGAGATTTATGCGTTGGCTTGCAAGATATCGTCAATCCAGTATGAGGCACCAGTAAATTGTCAAATTCTGCCTGAGCACAACATGGATTATCTCGTAATGTTTGCATATGATATGTAGTTTCTTGCCATATTCTTTGAAAATATATTCTATCATGCGATAATAATATCTGATCTTGCCACAGAATAGTAATCGTATCATCTAATACCACGCGACCAACGGGATGAACAATATCCAACAAACTTGCGCATTCAAATATTTTTTTAACAGCTGACCAATCTCTTTTTTTAATTTGAATCACAGCACCTAATTCTTCTGAAAATAATACAGAAAACAAGGCAGCTTGATCGGACATTAATGCATTTAATTCAATTAAAATACCTGTTTGTCCTGCAAAAGCCATTTCTAGTAACGTCACAATCAAACCCCCATCTGATCGATCATGATAGGCTAACAAATAATCTTTTGATAATAAATGCTGTATCACATCAAAAAAATCTTTCAATCGAGCCGGTTGATGGACGTCAGGAGGAATACCTGAGACTTGATTATAAACTTGCGCTAAGGCTGAGCCGCCCAATCCATTGCGTTTTCCTCCTAAATCAATGCATAATAAAAGTGTTTCACCTTGATCAACTCGCAATTGTGGCGTGATGCTATGGCGGACATCAATCACAGGTGCAAAAGCTGAAATCACTAAAGATAAAGGTGATACCACTGTTTTTTTAGTGTCATTCGATTCCCAAACTGTTTGCATTGATAATGAATCTTTACCCACTGGAATAGTTAACCCTAAAGCAGGACATAATTCTAAAGCAACCGCTTTCACGGTTCGATATAATGCAGCATCCTCTTGATCATAATCCATAGCAACCATCCAGTTTGCAGATAATTTGATATTGGATAATGAACCAATCAAACTCGCTGCTAAATTCGTAATCGCTTCACCGACAGCTAGTCGCCCTGATGCTTCTGGACTGAGTAAAGCCACAGGGCTACGCTCTCCCATGGCCATCGCTTCTCCGTGATATCCTGAATAACTATGACAAGTCACAGCATGATCTCCGACAGGTACTTGCCAAGGGCCGACCATTTGCTCTCGAACAACTTGTCCTGTGATACTTCTATCTCCAATTGAAATCAGGAAATGCTTAGCTGCGACAGCAGGTAATCTTAAAACACGTGTTAACGCGTCAGAAAGCACCATGTTTTGAGTATCTAACGGGATGAATGTCAATTTTTTCAGAGTAATATCATGAATTTGTTTCGGAACATCACTTAATAACATCGATAAAGGAAGATTCACTGGCTGATTCTTAAAATATTTATCTTCTACTGTTAATTGACCAGAATCTGTAGCATATCCCACTTGTGCATAAGGACATCTCTCGCGCTTACAAATTGCTTTAAAAGTAGATAATTGATCAGGATTGACTGCCAGCACATAACGTTCTTGTGATTCATTACACCAAATTTCCAAAGGTGACATATTCGACTCATCACATAAAATAGCTCGCAAATCAATAACACCACCACATTCACCATCTAATATAAGCTCAGGTAATGCATTAGATAAACCGCCTGCACCGACATCATGAATAAAAGCGATTGGATTATCATGCTGTAACTGACAACAACGATCAATCACTTCTTGGCATCGTCTTTCTATTTCTGGATTACTACGTTGTACAGAAGCAAAATCTAAGGCAAGATCACCAACGCCTGTCGCAATCGAAGACGCAGCTCCACCACCTAAACCAATGCGCATAGCAGGCCCTCCTAGCACAATTAAGATGGCTCCTGGTTGAAATATTTTTTTCTCAACATGCGCAGATCGAATATGTCCTAAACCACCAGCTATCATAATCGGTTTATGATAGCCACGTCGAACCATGGCATGAAGAGCGGTTTTCTCTTCTGATTCATACGTTCTGAAATAACCACATAAATTAGGGCGTCCAAATTCATTATTAAAACTAGCGCTACCCAAAGGACCTTCTAACATAATATCGAGCGCAGATGCGATATGGCTTGGTTTTTCAGGAGAAATCTCCCAAGGTTGAGACCAGTTGGGAATATGTAAATTTGATACCGAAAACCCCGTTAAACTACTTTTTGGCTTCGATCCTAACCCGGTTGCCCCTTCATCTCGAATCTCGCCTCCTGACCCTGTAGCAGCGCCTTCATAAGGTGAAATAGCCGTAGGATGGTTATGCGTCTCTACTTTCATTAAAATGTGAATCATTTCTTTTTGTTCATAATAATGATATGTTTTTGCATCTAATAAAAAGCGATGACCTTCAAATCCTTCCATGACAGCTGCATTATCTTTATAAGCTGATAAAACGCCTTTTGAATTCAAACGATAAGTTTCTCGAATCATATCAAACAAAGATAAAGGGGCTAATTGTCCATCAATACGCCATTTTGCATTAAAAAATTTATGGCGACAATGCTCTGAATTCACTTGTGCAAACATCATTAATTCAACATCACTAGGATTTTTTTGAAGCTTTTTATAAAAATCAAATAAATAATGCATTTCATCGTTTGATAAGGCTAATCCTAATGTTTGATTGGCTTGATCAATCGCTTGAAAACCTACAGTCATGATATCTATTATATTGAACGGCTTAGGTGGCATTTGATTCATGAATAAGTCTTGTGTAATGTCTTCAAGTCCATGACATAATGACTCAGTCATGGGGTCATATAAATGCTCAAAAAAACGCGCTTTTATTTCATCACTTAAGGGTTCCAATGATTCAATACTATACCCAATACCCCACTCCACTCGATCTATTGTGGTCAGGCCTACATTATGTATAATATTAGTCGCTTTACTAGACCACGGTGATATCGTGCCAATTCTCGGTAATACGATCACTTGACAAGGATTTTTCATTGAATTTTCGGCATCTTGTATCAACCAATCGGCTTGCAGTAATTGGCTTAATATGGCTTCCTGTTGACTGAGTAATGGCTTAGAATCAGACATCAAAAGCCAATAATATTGCACAGATAAAACACTTGAAATCAAAGGAGACACGCGTTGCAGTTTTTTCAAAATAAGCTGGCTACGCTCATCAGAAGCTGCGTGCTGACGAAATAAAACTCTCATAATTCTCCTTGGCCTAGCTCATCAATATCAATAGCATGTAGCGATCAATTAGGGTCTTTATCATATCACAGGAAAAGCATAGATAACTTGATTTTCAACATTAAAATAGCAAAAAAACGCTTTTGATTAGCGATACTTACGCCGATTTTTAAAAAATCCTTGCATTAAATCACGACTTTCTTCTGCCATCACCCCATCAAGCCAATCCACTTTATGATTTAAATAAGGTGAATCAAAATATTGCTGTTGACTACAAACAGCTCCACATTTCGGTTCTTTAGCGCCAAAAATGATATTTTTAATACGGCTATGCACGATAGCGCCTGCGCACATTGCACAGGGTTCAACTGTCACAAATAGTGTACAATTCATTAAGCGATAATTTTGTAAATATTCACCAGCTTGACGAATAGCTTGTATTTCAGCATGCGCTGTTGGATCATTGAGTTGAATGGATTGATTAAATCCAAATCCAATAATTTGATCTTGATATACAATAACAGCTCCAATTGGAATTTCTTCAATATCTTGTGCTTTTTGTGCTAATCTAAAGGCAATGTGCATATACTTTAAAGTGTTCAAGGAGCAAGCTTCCCTTGTGAATCATAATTTTGTACATTTTTAATAAAATCTTCATGTTTTATATTAACTAGGCATTATCTGTTGTAATATTTATTTATTCATTCATTAATACAGGAAGAACTGTCATGTCTCATCGCAGCAATGTTGAAGGTAACCTTAAACGTTTCGCAGAAGGAATCGGCTTAGGTGAACTTAACTTAAATGAACATAATGCATGCGGATTATGTTTTGATGATACGCTCATAGTCAATATAGAATATCTTGAAGATGATGACGCTTTAGTCTTTGTTGCTTCTTCACATACTATTGAATCGCATTTAAGTGCTGCAGAAAAAATAAGTTTACTAGAAAAGGCTTTATTTATCAATTTACAACATCATAGCATGCAAGGCTCTTATATGGCCTTGAATCATGATAAATCGGAAGTGTTAATTATTCGATCCATGACAGCTTCATTAGATTATGGTGTTTTTGAGTCTAATTTAGAAAGATTTGTGAATACATTAGAATGGATTACAGCTGAACTCAAAGGTGAAACAGTCTCTACAAATAATCCTGTAGCCCGAGAAGCTGCTGAAAATGAAGAGAAAATGAAAAATAAATCACAAAACAATGATCATACGCCGCCTGATAATTTAGGGATGATGGTTTAATACATTGCCTTCAAAATAACGCATGAAGCGTATCTTTATATAATGTTTTTGATAGGCAAAATAGCACAAATCACTTACAGGTTGTATAATTTTAAAATATAAGATAAAAAATTATCACATAAGTTTAGAAGGATCTACTGTGAGTGATGCCCTAAAATACCTAACAAATGCTCTTCAGAATGCGGTAGACAGCTCTCGACTAGTTGATATTCGAGGCCGCGTTACTGAAGTACAAGGCATGATTATTAAAGCAGCTGTGCCCAATGTTAAAATTGGAGAATTATGTGAACTCGTGACGCCAGATAATCCCATCACCAATTATGCGGAAGTTGTTGGCTTTCAAGGATACGATGCCTTACTCACACCACTAGGAGATATTATTGGCATATCCAGCTGTACAGAAGTCTTGCCAACCGGTCGCGTTCATCATGTCGCAGTAGGGCCACATCTATTAGGCAAAGTATTAGATGGCATGGGACGTCCGATGCAATCTGAAAATGAAGAAATCACACCAGATGCTTGGTACCCCGTATACGCAAATGCACCTGATCCTTTGACAAGAACGATTATTCATGAACCTCTCCCTTTAGGTATACGAGCAATTGATGGCTTATTAACTTGCGGAGAAGGTCAAAGAATTGGTATTTTTGCAGCCGCTGGCGGAGGTAAATCGACTTTACTGTCTATGCTCGTCAAAGGGGCACAAGTTGATGTCACAATTTTAGCTTTAATTGGAGAACGGGGAAGAGAATTACGTGAGTTTTTAGAACATGATTTAGGTCCAGAAGGCATTAAAAAATCAGTAACCATCGTCGCCACTTCTGACAAATCTTCCATGGAACGATCTAAAGCTGCTTACACGGCTACAGCTGTCGCTGAATATTTTCGAGATCAAGGAAAAAAAGTATTACTCTTAATGGATTCAGTGACACGTTTTGCTAGAGCACAAAGAGAAATTGGTTTAGCGGCCGGAGAACCACCTACTCGACGCGGCTTTCCACCCTCGGTTTTTGCTACTTTACCTAAACTAATGGAACGCGCAGGGATGTCTGACAAAGGATCCATTACTGCACTCTACACGGTATTAGTTGAAGGGGATGATATGACAGAACCGGTTGCGGATGAAACACGCTCTATTTTAGATGGCCATATCATCTTATCTAGAAATTTAGCTGCAGCTAATCATTATCCAGCCATTAGTATATTAGATAGCACAAGCCGAGTGATGAATAATATTGTAGACAAACATCATTTAGATGCGGCTGGGAAAGTAAGAGAACTGATGGCTAAACATAAAGAAATCGAGCTATTAATTAAAGTAGGAGAATATAAAGCAGGTTCAGATCCTATTGCAGATATCGCGATTGAGAAAATTGATAGTATCAATCAATATTTAAAACAAAGCACAGACGAATTACATGATTTTGAAACCAATATTAGTCAATTAAAAGCACTGGTCACATAGATTATGTTGCATGATTTACTTCATATTAAAAAAATAAGAGAACGTTCAGCACGTCATGAAGTACAAACATGCCAATATCGTGTTGAACAAGCTCATATAACCGTGCAAGAAAAAGAAAAAGCACTAGAAGATCATGTGCATTTTAGAACACAAGAAGAAAAAAAACTATATGACAACATCATGAATACAAGCGTTACTGAGCGCGCTTTAAATCTGATAAAACAACGTATTATTGTCATGCGAAACAAAGACATGGAATTTGAAGAAGCCATACAAAATGCTAAAAATGAATTAGATGCTTGCAAAGAAGCCCTTAAAACAGCAAAAGAATTACACCAAAAATCCATACAAATGGTGGAAAAATTCAAAGAATTTACTCGTATTATTGATGAAAAAGAAGCACAAGAAATATTACGAAAAGAAGAATTAGAATTAGAGGAATTTTCAGTTAAAAATCGAACATAAGATAAAGGAATCGCTATGACTCAGATTGGTAATATGTTGACATCAACACCTTCAACTCACTCAAACCCTTCTACTTCAAATAACACACAAAAAACACAAGGCAAGGATGCAGATGATTTTTCTAAAAAAATGAATCAAAAAGAAAAACCAAAAGATAAAAAAGAATTATGCGATGAGAAAGAAGAAAAAACGCCTTTATCACAATTATATCAAACAGCCACAACTGGCGATGCTAAAACGATTGTCAAAACACAGAATATTGCAAAAACACAAATAATCGATAAAATCGAGCAAATTTCAAATCAACTCGATATACAAGCAGTAAAAGATACGAAAGAAGTAAAAGTACAATTCGGAAAAGATCTCTTGGCAAATACTGAAGTCACCATTAAAAAAACAGATAATAATACAATGACGCTTGAATTTTCGACTAGTTCTGTTGATTCACTCGAGTTGATCAATAAAGGTAAAAGCGCCTTACAAGATGTACTTGCCAAGAAATTTGATGGTAACATCGACATCTCAGTGCAATCAAATGAAAATATGTCTGATAACCAAGATAGGAGCTCAAAAGGTGAATATTTTGATGAAAATGAAAATGAAAATGAAAAACAAGATAAAAAATAAAATTTTATCTTTAGGGGTATACACGGCGACGTTAAAGTAACATAATAAAGTATTGAGTTTTTTTATTCAAAATGAAACTAATGAATAATACTCGCAAACTATGAGGCCAGCAATGGCAACAACACCTTTACCGCTCGTATCGATTTCCCTTGAGCAGCTGCATGCCAATAATCTGATATGCGGTCGAGCAGCAAGCTTTACCTCTAAAATACAAGACCAAGCCATAATAGGGACGTTGCAAGCACCGCCAACAACATCTTATGTCATGGACTGTCATCTGAAATGCAGCATTGATGGATTAGAAACAATTGTACAACTGAATCATTCTATTTTTGATCATATCAAAATTGGCAAAACAGATATGAAAGAAATAATCAAAACATTACCTGATCCTATTTTAATGGGCTCGTTAAATCTCATATTCAAACACATCTTAGATCATTTAAAAACGTTACTTGAAAAACCCATTACTTTAATCAATCTTGAATGGACAACAAAACCAATAACTCCAGCATTATCCATTGTGCTAGAAATCAATAATCAAAAACACATGGGGTTATTGGGTATTACGCCACAACATACTAGTTTATTAGAATCTATTCCGTATAATCAGAATCCTGCTTTAGATCATATTCCAATACCTATGGCCTTGGAAGTAGGACGAACACGCTTGTCAACTAAAAAAGTCAGTCAACTTGATATCCATGACATCATTTTTTTTGAAAAAAACTGGCAACAAGAAGACACTCACTTTTTAGCTAAAATATCTGAAAAAACAGCATTTTTAACAACATTATCCAACACCACGATAACAGTGGTTCAAAAGGTATCACTTGATATGACTGATGACTTAGATGATTTTGACGACGATGACGATTTTGATATGGATCATGATCATGAATTAAATCAAATCGATTCATCTGATACGAATAATACAACATCAGATATGAATCAAATTCCAATACAATTGACTTTTAATGTAGGAGAACAATCAATTCCATTAGGTGACATTAAACAACTGGCTCCTGGCTTTACTTTTCAATTACATAAAGACATTAATAACCCAGTCACCATTCAAGCTAATGGCAAAGCATTAGCAGAAGGTGAATTAATTAATGTTAATGGACAATTAGGTGTTCGCATTATCAAAATGCAATAACTGAAATTGATGCTGATTATGATTTAGGATTTGAGCACACTATGGATTTTAATGTTTCATCACCCATTTATCTTGTCTTACCCTTAGCATTAATGTCTTTGATACCTTTTATTGCAATCTTAGGCACGTCTTTTTTAAAGTTAATGGTTGTCTTTGGTATCTTAAGAAATGCAACAGGATTACAGCAAATCCCACCTAATATGGCACTCAATGCACTGGCGATTATTTTAACTATTTACATCATGGCGCCAATAGGTATTCAAATCTATGAAAATATGCAAGCACAATCCATTGATATAGAAAGCGACTCATGGAAAACAACCATTGTTGAAGCAGCTGAACCTTATCGTTTATTTTTAAAACGACACACCAAACCTTTTCAGCAAGGTTTTTTTTTAAAAACAGCGAAATCTTTATGGCCTAAATCTTACCAATCTATGTTATCAGCAGATAGCTTCCTCATTTTAGTGCCTGCGTATGCAATTGGTCAATTAACACAAGCGTTTCAAATTGGATTTTTATTATACTTACCCTTTATTATTATTGATTTAATTGTCTCTAATATTTTATTAGCGATGGGCATGATGATGGTTTCTCCTATGACGATAGCGCTTCCTTTTAAATTGTTACTGTTTGTTTTGCTTGATGGATGGACACGCTTAATTCATGGCTTAGTTTTGAGTTATCAGTAAAACATGATACCAGAGAAGGAAAGCATGCCATGAATGAAGCCGATATTCTCAATTTGACGTCGCAGGCTTTATTATTAACGCTTATTTTATCCATGCCTCCAATTATTGCCGCTGCAGGTGTTGGTTTATTGATTAGCTTAATTCAAGCTTTAACACAAATACAAGAACAAACGTTACCTTTCGCCTTTAAACTCATTGCTGTTGTGATTAGCATTTTTATTACAGCTAGATGGATGGGTATTGAAGTCTATAATTTTGCATTATCTATCATGCAAAATATTCCTTTAACGGGATAAAGATAGTGGAAGCCATTTTATTAGAAATGAAGAATTTTTTTTATGTATACTCTTTAAGTATGGTCCGATTAATGGCTGCCTTTGCTTCATTCCCGTTACTGAATAGGCAAGCATTAGGTGGTAATATGATTAGAAATGGCATTGTGGGCGTTTTAGCGCTTTTCTTATTACCTTTGACTTTGTCACAAGTACCCGAAACAAAACCTCCTTTCATGGTTTTATTTGGCTTGATGGGAAAAGAAGTTTTCTTAGGTATGTTAATGGGCTTTATAGCTAATATTCCTTTCTGGGCTGTCGAAGCTTCTGGTTTTTTTATTGACAACCAACGCGGAGCCTCAATGGCCTCTACCTTAAATCCTTTATCTGGATCAGAATCCTCTCCCACTGGTATTTTATTTTCACAAACTTTTATCGCTATATATATTATTTCAGGTGTCTTTTTTATCATGCTTGGCACCGTATTAAATAGTTATCAAATCTGGCCTTTATTTAGCTTTTTTCCTACGCTGAATATAGAAACAGCCTCTTTTATCTTAAATCAATTTGATACGATCATTACGTTAGCTGTTTGGCTAGCTGCGCCAATTATTATTGCTATGTTTATTACAGAATTTGGCATTGCTTTAATTAGCCGATCAGCACCGCAATTGAATGTTTTTATTTTAGCGATGCCGATTAAAAGTGCTGTAGCTGTCTGGATTTTATCGTTATATATCGTGACTCTCATGAGTTTAGGTAAAGAGTACTCTACGAAATTTCCTATTTATATCAAAAAATTAACTATGTTTTTTATGTAAAATAGCACACTATAATAAGACACTGATCATATTGAGATGAATGATTGAATCAATATGAATATATCATACAATCTATTACCATATATCCATTGGTTATGAATCTTTATGAGCGCTGAAAAAACCGAAGACCCCACACCTAAAAAATTACGCGATGCTCGAAAAAAAGGCCAAGTCGCTAAAAGCAAAGAAGTCTCATCAACAATTGGCATTATTTGTGTCGTGAGTTTATTATGGGCTTTAAGTGACTGGTTTTTATTATTATTTCAAGAAATTGTTCTATTTCCAGCGCAAGTCTATAATATGGAATTTATGACAGCTGTCAAAGCCGTGATCATGGGTATTTCCACTAAATCTCTCATGCTCATCATTCCACTCGTGATTGTATCGGCAGTTGCGGCTATTCTTGGAAATGTGATTCAATTTGGTTTACTTTTTTCATTAGACCCGATTAAACCTGATATCAAAAAAATAAACCCTATTCAAGGCGCAAAAAAGATTTTTGCACTTAAAAATCTCATTGAATTTATTAAATCAATTATTAAAATTGTTTTTTTATCAACTGTTGTATATTACGTCATTAAAACAAATATGCAGGAATTAATGAATATGCCCTGGTGTGGTGCTAGCTGTATTTTACCCGTTGCCGGACATTTATTAAAAAAATTAATTTTATATGCAATTGTCGCATTTATTGTGATTTCCATTGCAGATTTTATGTTTGAAAAATATCAATTCACAAAAGAACAGCGCATGACAAAAGATGAAGTCAAGCGAGAATATAAAGAAAGTGAAGGGAATCCAGAAATTAAAGGCAAACGCAAACAACTTCATCAAGAATTAGTCAATTCAGAAGGTGAAATCAAACAATCGGATGTTGTCATTAAAAACCCAACACATATTGCAGTTGGGTTATATTATAAACAAGAAAAAACACCTTTGCCTGTCGTGACATCTCTTGGCAAACGCAGTCAAGCAACTTTTATTTTACATGTTGCTGAACAACATAATATCCCTGTCATAGAAAATATAGCACTAGCTCGCGCCCTTTACAACCAAGCTGAAGTTGGGAATTTTATTCCCAGTGAGTTAATTTCACCCGTTGCCGAAGTATTTCGTTGGGTGCAACAACTCAAAAATGAAAAAGAAAATGAAATATCTTAACCTTAAAAAAAGCATTTATAAGCCTTATATCATCAAGAAAAAGATGAACTTTAAAGTCAGCATAAAATTAATTTACAAATGATCGTATGCAATTATTTGCAAAATAGAGTCAAAACGTTGTATCATCCTATCAAGCACGAAGAGGTTGTGAATTTATGCAATAAAATCATCCTTTGTGTGGCTTGCATTGAAACGCAAGCCTGTTTTTTTATTAAATATGATGTAGTACAATGGTGGGCGTAGCTCAGTAGGTAGAGCTCAGGATTGTGACTCCTGCGGTCGTGGGTTCAAATCCCATCGTCCACCCCATGCGGAAGTGGTGAAATTGGTAGACACGCTAGACTTAGGATCTAGTGCCGAAAGGTGTGAGAGTTCGAGTCTCTCCTTCCGCACCATTTTTAATATGAGATATTTATAATCGGCGAAAAATACACTGAACTTTCTCTAAACTCTGCTTTACTGGAGTTTTTTAAATCAGTGTTTTTGATACACACTCAGAATCATGGGTGATACAGGAAGCACAATGCAGTCTTCAAAAACAAATGATGAAACATCCCAAAAAACACTGATCAGACATATAGTCTTTAATGTTGAAGAGGCTGTGTTTTCAAAACAAATTACCAAACGTTTGAATCAACTCAAACATCAAGTCAAAATTGATGGGTTTCGCTCTGGTAAAATTCCAATGTCTGTCTTAAAACGCCGCTATGAAGCAGATGTTAAAAATGAATTACTAAAAACAATTGCAGAAGAAAATTTTGAACAATTGATCAAGCAACAAACCATTGAACCAGCTAATATTATTTCTTTCTTTATACCACAAGACACAAAAGATAGCCCTGTAAAACCAATACCAGGTATGGTTCAAGTGGGTATCTGGTTTGAAATTACACCCAAACTAGAATTAGTTGATTTTTCTGATTTCACTATCATTAAACCAAATTATACTTTATCTGATACAGACACTAATCAATTTTTATGCCAATGGTATCGCTCAAATTTTGCAGACTGGGAACTTGCAGATAATGATTATGAAGCTGATTTTCATAATAAAGTCTCTCATCAATTAACTCAAATTGACATCATAGAACCAACCGAAGATCAAGTACTTGCTGAACGTATCAATCAAAAATTACCCCCTCTCAATGAATCTTATACGTTAGAACTGAAAGAAACAGCATCCGCTAATATACAGACTTTATTAAAAGGCGCTAAAGTTGGCGACATTCGTTCAGCCATACTCACGCTAGAAGACTTAGATATATCAACAGTTCATATTGATGAAGACATAGCGAACATCAAAATTCAAGTGACTGCTCAAATTGATCGTATTTTTATTTGTAAAAAATCACATAAGACAACTGATCCAAAAGAAATTTTTGGAGAAGAAACTGAAATATACATCAATACAATGAAAAAATTGATGCATTCCTTATTACAATCAATTATTTGGTCTTTTGTCCAAGAACAAATCAACGCTCAAGTGCAATTGATTTATGATGTTGACCCACCCATGAATATGTTATTATCCTTCTATCAAGAAAACCTAAACAATTTAACAAACTCGAATGATCAAGAGAAAAGTCAGCTATTCTCTACCGTGAAAAATGATCTTAAACAAGCATTAAATATCTCCAATCTACTTCGATGTAATCAATTAAATAAAACAGTTACACAATATCATGAAAAAATAAAACATTACATGCAATCTCAAAGTGATGATACTAAAAAAAATATGCAAAAAAAATATCATAGTTTAGATAACTGGTTTTCTAACTTATCACTTCTTTACAGTGAAGCCATACTCGCTAAAAAAATATTTGAAACCGCTCATATTATTGAATATAATTGTTCACCTGAAGCTGTTTTAGCTGAAAAAGCCAATCAAGTAGGATTTAAAAATTATTCTTCAGAAGACATTAGCACCGCTTTTAATGATGTTTTTAATCTCACAGAATCATCTAAACCCGATAATTTAATACCTGAATCAACGATCATGAATACTGATGTAAATGTTAATTCATGAATTTTTCACCAGATACCCTATCATATATAGGTATTATAAGCCTATAATTGATCGACCAGAGGAACTGAAAAATGGATCTAACAGTTTCAACAAGCGGATTAGTCCCTATTGTTGTTGAACAATCGGCTCGAGGTGAGCGTGCTTATGATATCTACTCACGCTTACTGAAAGAACGAGTTATTTTTTTAATTGGCGAAATAGAAGATCATATGGCGAATCTGATTGTTGCTCAGATGCTATTTTTGGAATCTGAAAACCCAGATAAAGATATTCATCTCTATATTAATTCTCCTGGAGGCGTGGTCACATCAGGCATGGCTATTTATGATACCATGCAATTTATAAAATCTCATGTCAGCACTTATTGCCTAGGTCAAGCAGCTAGCATGGGTGCAATGATTTTAGCTGCGGGAGAAAAAGGTAAGCGCTTTTGCTTACCACATGCCCGCATCATGATTCATCAACCTTTAGGTGGATTTCGAGGACAAGCCTCCGACATAGAAATTCATGCTAAAGAAATTTTAGCATTAAAATTAAAATTAAATGAATTAATGGCAAAACATACTGAGCAACCTGTCAAAAAAATTGAACAAGATACTGATCGAGATAATTTTCTAACCGCTGATGAAGCATTAAAATACGGCTTAGTTGACAAAGTAATGGATAAACGATCCAAGTAACCATCATTCACTATCCGTTAGTTCATATTCTCAACAGAGAATGCAAGAGGCAATTGAATGAGTGATAAGAAAACCGGCAAAGATAAAATAATGTATTGCTCTTTTTGTGGTAAAAATCAGCATGAAGTCCGCAAATTAATTGCAGGCCCTTCTGTTTTTATTTGTGACGAATGTATTGAATTATGCAATGAAGTCATGGAAGAAGAAATTAATGATTTTGCTGATTCCGAAGAAACGTCTACCTTTACATTAAAAAAACCTCAAGAAATATTTGATGCATTATGTGAATACGTGATCGATCAGGATGCCGCAAAAAAAGCATTAGCCGTTGCTGTTTATAATCATTATAAACGTTTAACAGAGCACCATAAAAAAGTTGATGATAAATTAAATATTAGTAAAAGTAATATCTTATTGATCGGTCCTACCGGTACAGGTAAAACATTGCTGGCACAAACATTAGCCGAAGTATTAAATGTACCGTTTGCAATTGCTGATGCAACCACATTAACAGAAGCCGGTTATGTCGGTGAAGATGTCGAAAATGTCATTCAAAAATTACTTCAAAAATGTGATTATGATGTTGAAAAAACACAACGTGGTATTATTTATATCGATGAAATTGATAAAATATCTAAAAAATCAGATAATCCTTCTATTACACGAGATGTTTCTGGTGAAGGCGTTCAGCAAGCACTCTTAAAACTTATTGAAGGGACGATTGCTTCTGTCCCACCTCAAGGTGGAAGAAAGCATCCTCAACAAGAATTTTTGCAAATTGACACATCCAATATTTTATTTATTTGTGGCGGCGCCTTTTCAGAACTTGAAAATGTAATCCTGGATCGAATAGAAAAAGGAGGTATTGGATTTAACGCGCAAATTAATAGCAAACGTGAAGGACGAAATTTAAGCGAAGCGCTTCAAAAAGTAGAACCGGAAGATTTAATAAAATATGGATTAATTCCTGAATTTATCGGACGACTACCGATTATTACAACATTAAAAGATTTAGATGAAAAAGCACTTATTCGCATTTTAATCGAACCTAAAAACTCATTAATCAAGCAATATAAACGTTTATTTGAAATAGATCAAGTTGACATAGAATTCACAGAGGAAGCTATTCAATCCATTGCTAAAAAAAGTTTAGAAAGGAAAGCAGGTGCTCGAGGATTACGCTCAATTATTGAAACCATATTATTAGAACCAATGTTTCATGTACCATCTGACCCATCTGTCTCTAAAGTATGCATTGATGCGAAAGTCATCAATGGAGAAGCAGAACCGTTATTAATCCATGATAAGGTTAAGCAAATATCAGCCTCTTCAACATAGCCAATGACTCATCATGAGATGCATGTGTTTCATTGGAATGAGTCGATATTAATCTTAACGAATCAAAACCTTAACCTAAGTTTGATATGAATGCATGCAAAATCAAACGAATGCTTTAAAAAAATGCTCTTCAACTGAGCTGATCGCTGGTATCAGTGATCACTAACCCTATTTTTTAAAAAAGCTACTCAGTAGCCTATTACTTTTTTATTGACTCTACAATAGGACTTCTTGTGTCACAGATTATGGTATGCTCTGGCAATGCAAATATTCATCTTGCCCGTCAAATCACGAACCACCTTCATATTCAACTAGGACAAACACTGGTCAGCAAATTTAGTGATGGTGAAATATCAGTTGAAATTTTAGAAAATGTACGTGGAAAAGATGTCTTTATTATACAACCTACGTCAGCGCCAACGAATACTCATTTAATGGAATTGATTATTCTCGGAGATGCTCTGCGACGAGCTTCTGCAGGCCGCGTAACTGCTGTTATACCTTATTTTGGTTATGCTAGACAAGATAGACGTCCACTTTCTGCTCGCGTGGCTATTTCAGCTAAAGTGGTTGCTGACATGATTGCCAATGTCGGCATTAATCGCGTCCTCACTGTCGACTTACATGCAGACCAAATTCAAGGCTTTTTTGATATTCCTGTTGATAATATTTACGCATCACCTATTGTCTTAACCGATATACGCCAACAGCATACAGAATCACTTACAATCGTCGCCCCAGATCATGGCGGTGTCGTGAGAGCTCGCGCAGTAGCTAAACGTTTAGATGCTAATTTAGCCATTATTGATAAACGAAGACCTAAAAATAATGAAGCGCAAGTCATGAATATTATTGGTGACGTTCAAAATCAACATTGCATTTTAATTGATGATATGATTGATACAGCAGGCACTTTGGCACAGGCTTCACAAGCATTAAAACAAGCAGGGGCAACAACAATACATGCCTACTGTACACATCCTGTGTTATCTGGTAAAGCATTAGACAATATTGCCAGCTCAGCTTTAAATGAACTCGTTGTGACCAATACAATTGCTTTATCTGAGGAAGCTAAAATACAACCTAAAATCAGACGACTCGATATATCTCATCTGATTGCAGAAGCAATTAGACGCATTAATAATGAAAAATCAATCAGTGAGTTATTTCAGTAAACAAATATATCAGGCTATTGAATAGCCTGATATACTGCTATTTAAAGCCAATCTTTTAAAATAATTTTTAATCGATCTGTTGCTTGCGTATGCATTTGACTCACGCGAGACTCACTCACATTCATCATGTTACCAATATCTTTCAAATTTAATCCATTTTTATAATAAAATATCAATACTTTACGCTCACGTTCTGGTAAATGTTCAATGGCCTCCACTAACTCCTCATTAAATCGTTCACTAATCAAAGATTGATCGACTAAATAAGATTTTCTAAATTGAGGTAAACGAAATTCTTCATTTTCAAACATATCTTCTAAACTAAATAAACGACAACCTCTCATATCTTTTAATAATTTAAAATAATCTTCTAAATCAACACCCATTTCTTCTGCCACTTCATGTGGTTTAGGCTCTCGACATAAACGAGCTTCGACTCGATGCATAGCCTCTTGCATTAAACGGTTATTACGATATACAGATCGAGGCCCCCAGTCTCCGCGACGAATCTCATCTAACATGGCACCTCGAATGCGAATGCCTGCAAATGTTTCAAAACTAGCACCTTTTGTATGATCATATTTTGAAGAGGCTTCTAGCAAACCTAACATCCCAGATTGTACTAAATCACCTAATTGAATATTAGAAGGCATCTTACTTAATAAATGTCGCGCAATACGAACAACTAATGATCCATACTGTTCAACTAAAGTATTACCTGCTTGATCAGTTGTATCAATGCTCTTTCCATGAGCTAATGAATCCATGTTGAAATCCCTCAACCATTTAAACTTTGTTCATAGAAAAAAATAAGTCCGCTCAATTGGGTTTTGAGTGTCGATTCATCCCATACTTTTTTCGCCATATCAGTAAATAATCCATTTGATGATAATTTTTCAAATCTATTTAACGGTGTAACCAACACTTGTCTTGATTTATTTTCACAGCATGGAATATATCCAATATTTTTCAAAACAACATCTACGTCAAAACCAACTAGTTGTTGCAATTTAATCATCATTGCTCGCATTTCTTTTTGATTTTTTGTTTTATTCGCAATAATAGAAAATTGACTCAACCCACACTTCAAATATAATTGACGTATATATTCAGCTGTATCATATAATTCAATTAATTCAGGTGTTGTCACTAATAACACAGCATGTGCTGCTGCTATCAATTGCAACTCTTCTTCTCGAATACTACCACCTGCATGATCAATAATCAGTACTTCTGGTTTAGGCTGCAATCCATCGACTAGTGTAATAAAACCTGATAAGACTTGAGGTGTTATATAAGATAACGAAGAATCACCTCGGCTACTGGGTAAAATAGAAAAACCTGCTGATGTTTGGACTATTACATCTTGTATGGCACATTTTCCAGACAAAGCAGATTCTAATGATTGATGACTTTCTTCTCCTAAAAACAAATGAATATTGGCTAATCCAAAATCTCCATCGATTAATAATGTTTTTTGACCTAATTCATGAAAAGCTTTTGCTAAATTAATAGCCATCGTCGTTTTACCAACGCCTCCCTTTCCACTAGATACAGCAATAACGTGAGGGACGCTTTTATGCAATAAACTCATACATCCTTGCTCCTATATTTATTATTATTATTAGCTTTATTGTTTTTTTAATGTGCTTTAGTCTGGATGAATATAAATCATTCAAATAAAACGACTATGGTCATACTACTGACTATAAAATCGCATATTATCTTTAATAAAAACAATAACAACTGATTTATTTATATTAAAATTATTCATTACTGTTTAATTGATTTAAATCTTTTAGCAACGTTATTTGTTGTGCTGTCACGCCTAACAATAAACGTTCATTTGACATTTCTAATAAGACAACTCGTTCTTTAGAACCTACGACACAAAACTCTGTAACTTGCCCACTACGTCGACCAGGTCGCTTTAATGCTGGGTTCAATCGCCTAATCACCCAAGCACTTAAAAACATAATCATAATCACTAAAAGTAAAGCTAAAAAGGTTTGCACTATTGTTTCTGTATTCACAATAGAATCTGTATTGGTTTCTGCCCAAATATTAATAGATTTAAGGCTGCAAAAAATTCCGATCCAAGATAAGGGTATGTTCATCAGTATTAATATCCTCTTCATAACGTTGAAGATGATATTTTCGCATTTTTTCGACTAATGTTGTACGTCGTATTTTTAATTTTTCAGCAGCTCGTGCTACAACATTATTACAATGATGTAAAGCTTGTTGAATTAACTTTTTTTCTAAATTAGATAAAAAATCTTTTAAATTCAACCCATCAATGGGTAAAATAGCCAAATCTTCTAATGTATTTTCATTAATAGCCGGTTGATTATTAATAGCTTCTATAGATGATTCATCTTGTATAGTTTTCTTAGATTCCACCCATGTTAATAACTTATTAGGCAATTCCGCAACACTCACAATGCCCATAGGATACATGACAGCTAATCGTTCTACTAAATTGGTTAATTCTTTTAAATTACCTGGCCAAGCATATTCACATAATACATGAATTGCTTCTGAAGAAAATCGAATAGTCCCTCTATTTTCACGCTCAATTCGAACAATGATATCATTTAATAATAAAGGTAAATCTTCAATACGATTCCGTAATTCAGGAATATGGATAGGAAATACATTTAATTGATATAATAAATCATTGCGAAAAGTATGATTTTTCACTTTATCTTCTAAATTAGACGATGTAGATGTAATAATGCGGACATTGACAGAGATAGAATGTTTACTGCCTAATTTTTCAAAACAACCTTCTTTTAAAAATCGTAATAATTTAGCTTGAAAATCAAGAGGTATTTCATTAATCTCTTCTAAAAACAAAGTGCCATTTTTAGCCAATTCTAATCGTCCTTTTTTTTCTATAATAGCCCCTGGAAAAGCATCTTTTTCATATCCAAATAATTCAATTTCGAGTAACTCAACAGATAAAGCTCTGCAATTGAGTGAGACAAAAACTCCATCTTTACGATTAGAATGTCGATGTAATTCTTCAGCAATCAGGATTTTATTTGTACCAGGCTCTCCTTGTAATAAAATAGGAACCTCTTTATCCATGACTTGAGCCATTAAAGTCCGTACTTGTCTAATACGACGCCCATTACCGACAATTTTTTGAAATAGTGTTGAATTTTCATAATTAATACTTTCTTTATTGCAACAATTGATCCGATAAGCTTGAGCACAATGCATCCCTTCTAATAATTGATCATAACTCACAGGTTCTGATAATTCACACATAACTTGTTGTTTTATACCACCACGCAGCTCAATGCCTAACCGGCCTGTAATTAAAATAGGTAAATAAGCAAAATGCCGATTTAAATCTTTTAAAATATCGATTCGACGTTCAGCTCGCCCTAATAAAACAAATTGATACTGATTGACTTTTTGTTTTAAATGTGCTCTCCATTCAGTTCCAGAGACGACACAAACTCTAAAACCAATAAAACTTAAAATACTTGATAATAAAAGCTTTTGTCTTTGATCATCTTCGATAATCAAAATTCGATACTTATTGGCCATGATAATGCACTCTCATCCTTGAAAATTTATGCTATATCAATAGTGATCCAACAACACGATCATTTTAAAAATACAATACAAATCAATCTGTTAATTAATTTTACATGGTTTATTTTTCTAAAATTAATATAGGTTATATCGTTTGAAATATACTCAATTTATTCAAAATACAGGATACTATCATCTATTAAATGTAAACGATGATTAATGCAAAATAGTCTGCATTATTTTACAATGTTTCATCTACTGATTTTTGATCAATAGTTAATTTTTTGGCACATAAAACATATACCCTTAATTAGTATTTTAGACTAAACGAACAAGGTTTGAATGATAATCATACTAATTCTTTAACAACATATTGATAAAGAAACTTTTTTATTCATATATATTTTTTTTAGCCTTGCTTATTCAAGCATGCTTGATAACGGTTCAGTATTTTATAGCATGTATCTCGTGCTAAGGCGTATCTTCATTTTGAGTTCACCCAAATAATAGCGCACGCGATATAAATCATCGCTTTAAAATGTCTAGCTAGCCGATAAATTTTCAATCAGATGCCTTGATTTATAAATCTTTTTTTTAAAATGAATAGCCATTTTTTTTAGTATTAGAACGTTTTGAGATAACAGCTTCCATTCCTGATTTTTTTGCTTGCCTTTTCAAGTGTGAAGTGCAACAGTAAGGCATTTTCTATAGCCAAAAAAAAGCAGTCAAATGCTAATAATTCATGTAACTTCTTTTTACCAACAAAAAAAGGAGAATTACATGGCTTATCAACACTTTACTGCAGAAGAAAGATCTCAAATTGACATCTTATTGTCAAAGCATTATTCTATTCATGCTATAGGAATCGCATTGAAAAGATCTCCTTCTACGATTTCAAGAGAGATTCTACGTCATACTAAAGGGAGACAATATGATGATCAACAAGCTCATCAATTAGCAAAAGAAAAGCGATTAAAAGCAAGCAGAAAACCTTATAAAATGCTTCC
>VSKW01015563.1_pt1 | contig 23948 bp, 17 predicted proteins | sample 4798611 | NCBI WGS metagenome assembly VSKW01 (sample SAMN12179536, study PRJNA552185) | sponge metagenome | biome: deep-sea hydrothermal plumes; feature: spots directly above weak diffusing fluid; material: sea water; isolation source: sponge from the Crane site of a hydrothermal vent ...
ACTGATTGGAATTGAGCTTATTTCCGTTTTATATCAGAGCTATTCAAAAATGAAGTGCGACACGTTAAGATTTTTATAAGGTTTTATACAGTATGTGTCCTCACATGATAAAACATAAAACAGATGACAGATAGTATTGATGCTCGTAGAATTCAATGCTATTTTGGATATGAATTTCCATAATATAGCAGATATAACATGTCGATCATTTTCCCATCAATGATCTTTATTTTTTTCATGATTATTTGTATTTTTACCAAAGAATATCAGTTAAAAAATCTTTCATCATCAGTCAGTACTCTTTTTTAAAAAAAGAGTGCCGTTTATTTTAAAATAACAAGCAACCGATCAATGATTTGTAGATTGAGGATGCGCCCTCATACTAAAAAATAAACCATTCATTTTGAAAAAAAGATTGATTAATCAAGGCATATTAAAGCCTGCTTATGTAGGTGAATTCAAAATAAGGAGGTGTGGCAGGTTTGTTTGATGATTTAAAAAAGGTTGTGAGTTGATTATTTTAATAATAAGCGTTATCTTTCATGCTGTGATCTGTAATATCTTTTACGCCTTTTAGTTCAGGAATATAACGTTTCAGTGTTGTTTCAATACCGTCTTGTAAAGTGGTATCGACCATGCCGCAACCTTGACATCCGCCGCCAAATTGTAATACAGCATAATCATCATCAATGGAATGCAGGGTCACCATGCCACCATGTGAAGCTAAATTAGGATTGATTTCAGTTGTTAAGTAATAGTTGATTTTATCTGTTAAGGAGCTATTTTCATCTAACTGAGGTAATTTTGCATTGGGAGCTTTGATTGTCAGTTGGCCGCCTAATTTATCTTTAGTAAAGTCGACTGTTGACTCTTCTAAGTAAGGTAAGCTTGCAGCATCAATCCAGACAGGGAAATTGAAAGTTTGTAGTGGTTGATCACCTGGTTTTTCTTCACCAGGGCGGCAATAAGCAAGACAAGTTTCCGCATGCGGTGTTCCGGGATCTGAAACAAATAAGCGAACAGCAATGCCTTCTACTTTTTGTTGTAGCAGTAATTTTTCTAAATATTGCTGTGCTTCTGGTGTGATCTCGATATTCAAACGGAAAACCTCTACTGCTCTACTGATTGAAATCAGTTCATCAAAAAAGTGATCTATAGTTTATTTGAAGTTCTCGTATGATTCAAGTAATTCTCGACCAATAACGGATAACATCGGTAACTGCAGCTTGGGTTCTAATTTTAATTCACTCATGCTATAAGTCCAGCGTGCTAATCGTTCTTTGTTGTCATTTTTCCAGGATTCAATGCTTTGTGAAATAGAAATATCAGGATTTCTCTGTTTTAAAAATAAACGGACAAATAATGTTAAGCAAGTAAATAAATCATCTCGATTATTTTCTTTGGCTCGAATATTCCAATAACCACTGGTATTCATTTGACTTATTTGTCGTAGTAGCCAATCTAAAGATAATAAATCTGATACAGCAAAATAGACAGCAGCGACTTCATGTAAAGGTTGTTTTGTTTCATTAGCTGTTTGAATAATAAATAAAATACGAGTTAAGGCGTTCATACGTGCTAATTTTTCAGCGAGATCTTTAGGTACTTGATTATTAACGTAGTGTTCAATTTGCAAAGTCATTTGTTCGCGTAATTCTTCAGATTGAATATGATCAATATTTGCCAGAAGTGAGTGAACGCCTGTTTGATAATAAGTCACTGTGTCTTGAATCGTATCTTGCGCTAAGTTCATTTGTAGCATCCAGCGCATTAATCTTTTGATGGTATAGCGTAAATCATCAAAGAGCGTAAGTTGAATAGTTTGGTCAATTTGGAAGTCTAGTGCTTCAATTGCTAGCCAGTGTGAGTCAAATTGATAAATATCTCTAATAGAGATATAAGCTTTCATGATATCAGATAATGAAGTGTGATTAAATTGCTTCATTTCTGTAATAAAAGTCATGCCCATGCAGTTGAGAGTATGATTTGCCATTTGCGTGGCAATAATTTCTCGTTTTAATCGATGACTTGCTAATTCTGTTGGGTATTTTTTGATTAAAAGAGAAGGAAATTCCGTTAATAATTCTGATATTAAATAAGGATCATCTACAATCTTTGAGGCGAGTAATTCTTCTTTTAAACTTGTTTTACTGTAAGACATGAGTAATGAAATTTCAGGGCGGGTTAACATTTTTTCAGACGTAATGCGTTCATTCAGTGTTTCATCATCAGGAAAAAATTCAACATCACGATCTAATTTTCCTTTTATTTCTAAATCATGAATTAATTGTTTATATCGATCAAATTCTTTGGCTATTTTAAAAACAGCCAAGCTAATTGCTAAAGCTTGACGATAATTATTTTTTAATACAAGCGCTGCAACATCTTGTGTCATTTTCTCTAGTAGTTGGGTTCTTTCTGTATTAGTAATTTTTTTCTTTGATACTAAATAATTTAAAAAGATCTTAATATTGACTTCATGATCAGAACAGTCAACACCGCCAGCATTATCAATGAAATCTGTATTAATAATACCGCCATTTAAAGCATATTCTACACGTCCTAATTGAGTAAAGCCTAAGTTACCACCTTCGCAAACAATACGGCATTGTAATTGATTACCATTGATTCGTAATCCATCATTGGCATGATCATTGACATCTTCATGGCTTTCAGACGAATGTTTTACATAGGTGCCAATACCGGCATTCCATAATAAATCAACAGGTGCTTTTAAGATGGCAGATAGAAGTTCTGATGGTTTGAGTTTATTGGCTTGAATATGAAAGCGAGCTTTCATTTCAGGCGAGATTAGAATCATTTTTGCATTACGAGAAAAAACATTGCCACCTTGTGAAATTAAGGATTTATCGTAATCTGACCAGTTTGACCGTGGCAGATTAAATAAACGTTTTCGCTCTAGGTAGGATGTTTTAACATCTGGGTTAGGGTCAATCATAATATGTAAATGGTTAAAAGCTGCAACCAACTGTATATTTTCAGAGATTAACATGCCATTCCCAAAAACATCACCACTCATATCTCCAATGCCTATAACTGAAATCATATCTTTATTTAAATTGAGGCCTAAAGCAGAAAAATGACGTTTTGCTGATTCCCAGGCGCCTTTGGCAGTGATTCCCATTTTTTTATGATCATATCCAATGCTGCCACCTGAAGCAAAAGCATCACCTAACCAAAATTGATATTCGGCAGCAATTTTATTGGCAGTATCTGAAAAGGTAGCGGTGCCTTTATCAGCTGCGACGACTAAATAATAATCATCTTGATCATACGTGATTGTATTTTTAGGAGGAATCACTTTGTTTTTCACAAAATTATCGGTTAAATCGAGTAAGCCTCTAATAAACTGAGAATAACAAAAGAGTCCTTCTTCTAAAATAGCTTCTCGGTCTGTCATGTGATTCCATTTACAAACAAATCCACCTTTGGCGCCAACAGGAACAATGACTGCATTTTTAACTTGCTGTGCTTTGACTAAGCCTAATATTTCAGTTCTAAAATCTTCATGGCGATCTGACCAGCGTAAGCCTCCTCTAGCTACTTTTCCACCTCGTAAGTGAACACCTTCAAATCGAGTGGAATACACGAAAATTTCAAAAACAGGAGCTGGTTTAGGGATGTCTATCAATGTGGATGAAGCAAGCTTAAAGGAAATGAAAGGTGAGTCTAATGGGTAATGTTGATAAAAATTTGTGCGTAATGTGGCAATTATTAAATCAATATAGCGTCTGAGAACTTGATCATCACTCAGTGAGTCAACCGTTTCTAATTTTTCAGTCAAGTCTTGTTGTAACTGCTGTTGTCTAGCCATTCTTTGATCTTCATTTAAATCTAAATGCAGATCAAATCGTGTGACAAATAATTGCCAAATAGTTAATGTAATCTCGCTATTGGTATATAAAACACGGGCAATAAATTCTTGGCTGAGGCCAAATTTTAGTTGTTTCATATAACGAGCATAGGCTCTAAAAACATTAATTTGAGTGCAATCCAAGCCAGTTGATAGAATGATCCGATTAAAAGGATCTGTATCAATTTCTTTATGCCAGCTTTTTAAAAAGGCTTCTTCTAATTTAGGGGCAATTTCTGATAAAGGTTGAGAACTGGGTACAAAATATTCAAGTTCAAAATCATGAAGCCAAATGAGATTTTGTTTTTCTTCTGTATTCAGTGTTAAGGTATAAGGATGTTCGCTAATGACACGAAAACCTAAGTGATCCATGACTGGAATTTGGTCAGCAAGTGGTAAAGGTTTGTTTCGATGAAAGACTTTGATCGATAATATTTTATCTTTTTCTTGGCGTTTAAAGAAGTGTATTTGAATATCTTGATTATGTAGGTCTAAGCAAGTTGCGATATCCTTTTGAGCTACTTTTGGAGAGTATTTTTCTTTATAACTAATCGGAATGCCTGAGCGGCACATGGCATAGGATTCTAGCCCTTTTTCTTCACCCATATGTTTGACTAGTTCAGATTTTAAGCGATAATCCCAGGATGTTGAAACTTCAATTATTTTTTCACCAATGATTTTGAGATCATGAGAGTCTAAATCTTGTTTTTTAAGTCGTAAAATAAAATGAATGCGGGCTAAAACAGATTCTGAAAAGAAAGTAAAAAATTCCGAATCGATTGCTTTTAAGGAGTCATGTAAAATGGATTGAATTTTCATTTGAAGTGCTGTGCTATAGACTTCTCTGGGTATATACAATAAAACAGAACAAAACTGTCCATTGGTATCATGCCTGAAAAATACTTTGGTTAAATTTCGCTCTTGTATTTGCAGAATACCCATAGCGGTATTAAATAATTCAGTTTCATTTAATTGAAATAACTCTTCTCTTGGAAAAGTTTGTAAAATTTGTTTCAATTCTTTACCCGGATGAGAATGAATTGATAGTTTAGAGCGTTCAATAATTGTTTGGCATTTTTTGCGTAATATTGGAATTAAGCTAACACTTTGATTAAATACAGGAGAAGTATATAATCCTAATATACGACAAATGCTTTTTATTTTTCCAGATGAGTCAGATTTTTTAATAATAATAAAATCAGGGTACGCAGGCCTATGAACAGTTGATTTGGCTAACGATTTAGAAAATGACAAGGTGTCGCCTTTAGAGAAAAACTCATCATTAAATATTTGATAAGAAGAATGAGAGGAGTCTTCGTGAAGTAATCCAAACGACTGTTTCTCTGTTCGTTGTAAAAGATATTGCTCTTGTTTATACTTGACATCAAAGTGCTCAAGACCTAAAAAAGTAAAATTATCATTTAATAACCAACGTAAATAAGCTTCAATTTCGTAATATTCTGAATTTTTATTTTTTCTATTTTCAAAAAAATCAGCAAGTCTAAAAATAGCCTGTTTTATTGGATAAAAAGCTTCAACACATTGCTTTACATCCCCTAAAACATTAATTAAATCTGTTTGTAGTCGTGCCATTTTTTCAGTATCTTCCATGCGATCAATTTCAATCACCGCAACACCGAGTGGCATGGCTTGTAAGCCAATTTCTTCTAAAGGGATCGTGCCGCTTAATATGGAATATGATGAAATACCTTTCGCGTTTAATTTCATGCGAATAGAATCTACTAAAAAGGGACTATCTTGTTGTATGACTTGTATTAATGTATGATTTGAAGAAAAACCCATCGCGTCATCGGGATTAAAAACATCTAAAGAAAGGCTTTCACTTTTAAATTTTAAAGCTTTTTCCCAAATATTTAACGTGCCAGCCGTTAAGTCACTCCATTTTCGAGATTCCATTTCTTCAATAGATGTAATGGCAAAAAAATCATTAATAAACTCATCAAACACATCTTGGTATGAAATCAAGATAGAGGGCATTAAGTCTTTTTTTAGCCGACAAAGAAATGCTTCCCAGTCTTTTCTCTGTGTCATGTTGTCATCTTCATCTTATATGGGGTGAAAGAATATGTAAGGTGTATTAGAATGACCATCTAATCTTTTTTATTATATCTTTTTTTTTAGTGTTCGTATTGCTTTATTTTATAGATTTTTGATAAAAGATAGAAAAAAGTTGCATTTTTCATGTTGAGACAATTGATGTTGCTTATATTGACAATATATTAAATAAAATTATTCATATATATTGTATTTTTTTGATTTATCTTTAATTTTTACAGCGACATGTCATACTAGCATTATTTTAACGCTTTATTTTTAAATAAAATTTTCAAAGTATGAAGCGATAAACTGATTTTTTTAATTCACACATGAATACCTTGTTAAACAAACCAGGCAATCCTTCGGTTTAAAACGCATGATTGTCTCATTAAAAGATTGATAAAATATGAAAAATAACAAAATTTTAAGGAAGTATGTATGATGGGTGTCGCTATCAATATTTCAATGTTATGTCGAAAGAAAAGAAATCTGTTATATCTTGTTTTCTGTTTATTTCATATCGATTCTTTTTCATTTAAAAATACAATTACTGATATAAAACCAAGATTAAATCAATCAGTTACATCTATTAGTGTTGCGAATATTTTATCTCGATATGCTTATCGTAAAATTCCTTTTAATAGCTTGATATCTAAGAAAATGTATCAAGAGTATTTCAATGCGTTAGATCCTCAAAAATTATTTTTTTTGCAATCTGATTGGGTTGAATTTAAAAAATACGAAAGGCAATTAATTGATTTATTAAAAAAGGGTTATATTGATGTTGGTTTTCAGATCTTTTCTCGCTATAGAAAGCGCCACAAAGATTTTATTGATTATCAGCTGGCGATGATTGATGCTGGATTAGAGAAGCTCAATTTGGAAGATTCTGAGCATTTTATTTTAGATCGAAAAATAGATATTGCTGATCGATTTGTCAGTCAAGAAGAACAACAGATCATTTGGCTTCAATATTTAAAGCATCATATTATTTCTATGAAATTAAATCATAAAAGTTTGCAAGATATTGCTGGAATACTAAAAAAAAGATATAAAAATCAATTATCTCGTTTAAACCAAGTCACTGAAGATGAGATATTTCAAACGTATATTAATACCTTTACTTCATTGCATGATCCCCATACACAATATTTAACACCAACAAATGCTAAAAGTTTTGATATAGAAATGTCGTTATCTTTTGAAGGGATTGGTGCGGCATTAAGAGAAGAAAATGATTATATTAAAGTGCATAAAATTATTCCAGGTGGCCCGGCTGCAAAAAAAAATGTATTAAAAGTAGGTGATTTTATTATCGGAGTAGGATCAGGATATAAAGGAAAAATGGAAGATATCATCGGTATGCGTTTAGATCATGTGGTCAAGCTTATCCGAGGTGCCAAAGGGAGTGTGGTTCGTTTATCTGTTATCAGTAATTTACAGCAAACTAAACCTAATATTTATATGTTTAAACGAGACAAGATTAAATTAGAAGAACAAGAAGCTAAATATGATATTGTGTCTCCTTCAATACAAGGAAAGTCTTATAAGATTGGCGTGATTCGTATACCCACTTTTTATCTTGATTTTAAGGCGCTACAAGAAAAAAAAGACAATGTGAAAAGCACAACAAAAGATGTTGAAAAAATCATTGTTAAATTAAAAAAAGAAGCAGTAGATGGCATTATTATTGATATTCGAAATAATGCGGGTGGATCTTTACAAGAAGCGATTCAATTAACTGGATTATTTATTCCGAATGGGCCAGCGGTTGCTGTTAAAAGTTTAGATCGTGTGATATATCATTATCAAAATAGCCAATCTCAGCATCTTTATTTAGGCCCCATGTTAGTCATGGTGAATGGTTTAAGTGCTTCAGCATCTGAAATTTTTTCAGCAGCTATACAGGATTATAGACGAGGCTTGATCGTGGGTCAAAATACGTATGGAAAAGGAACAGTTCAAATACTAAATCCATTGCGAGAAGGGCAGCTAAAATTTACAATTGCTAAATTTTATCGCGTGTCTGGTGAGAGCACGCAATGTCGCGGTGTTTTTCCGGATATTGAATTTCCAGATTTATATCATCAGGAAGCCATAGGTGAAAAAACGCTACCTCATGCTTTGCCTTATGATACGATTTCACCCATCACTTTGAATTACACTGACGATTTGACTCAAGATAGTTTACAGTACCTTAAATTTCAGTTTGAAAACAATCAACATAATCAACCTTATTTTGATTATATTCGTGCAATGAATACGCTAAATCATACCTTTTTTTTTAAAAAAACAGTTAGCTTATCCTTTATGGCTCGTCAAAAAGAATTACAGCAATTTAGAATAAAGCATTTAAAAATTGAAAATGATTATAGAGTAAAAACAGGGAAGTCTATTTTTAAATCTTATGAAGCACTTGAGAAATATATTGAATATCGATCAGAAAAAAAGAGTAAATATCAAATTGAAGAAGATGAGTATGTGAAAAAGTCTGTTTTTTTATTAAGCCATCTAGTTCATTTTAAGCATAATAATATAGAAAAAACAAGTCAAAATTAAATCAATAAGGCGTGTCTAGTGACATTTGATTGGCTAGGATTATCTTCCTATTTTTTTTTGGCTATATGATTTTTGTGAATGATGATTGATGTTCAATGCTGATCAAAAATTGATCAATGATAAAATCAGATCAACACGCAGTGTGGAATTTGTTATAATCATTGTTTTCTATTTTAGATCTTTTATAAAATGATGAGAATAAGCTATCATTTGATTAGTTATATAGGCTTATATGGATACCATACAATGAAAGCTTTAATTAAGGCTAAGCCAACACAAGGTATTTGGATGGCTGATTTGCCGATACCGAAGATTGGAGTCAATGATGTCTTGATTCGCATGAATAAAACAGCGATTTGTGGCACAGATATACATATTTACCAATGGGATGATTGGGCTCAAAAAACAATCCCTTTGGGTATGTGTGTAGGGCATGAATTTGCAGGAGAAATTGTTGAAATTGGTTCTGAAGTGACAGGATTGGCTTGTGGGCAGCGCGTATCTGGAGAAGGACATTTAACCTGTAATTATTGTCGAAATTGTAGAGCTGGTCGTCGACATTTATGTCGAAATACAATCGGTGTTGGTGTGAATACGCAAGGTGCATTTGCTGAATATTTATGTTTACCGGTTCCGAATGTATATCCTTTGCTAGAGAGTATATCAGATGAACTGGCTTCTATTTTTGATCCCTTTGGTAATGCTGTGCATACGACATTATCATTCGATTTAATTGGAGAGGATGTTTTAATTACAGGTGCGGGTCCTATTGGCATTATGGCAGCACTTGTCGCTCAAAAAGCAGGGGCTCGATATGTCATATTAACAGATGTGAATTCTTATCGCATTAACTTGGCAAAATCAGTCGGGATCAAGCATGTTATTAATATCCAAGAAACGAATTTAAATCAAGTGATGCATGATTTAGGGATGTTGGAAGGTTTTGATGTGGGTTTAGAAATGTCCGGTAATAGTATTGCTTTTTCTAATATGATTGATGTCATGGATCATGGTGGAAAAATTGCTTTATTGGGTATTTTAGATAATAAGACCCAAATAAATTGGGATAAAGTGATATTTAAAAGCTTGATTATAAAGGGCATTTATGGTCGTGAGATTTTTGAGACATGGTATAAAATGACCAGCTTAATTCAATCTGGTTTAGATGTATCAGGCGTGATTACGCATCGTTTTTCTTGTGATGAATATCAACAAGCATTTGATATTGCTGTCTCGGGTCAATCAGGTAAAGTGATTTTAGATTGGAATAACTAGCCTGTCTTAATGTTGAAATGTTGTGATATATTGCATAAATTCTGTTCGTGTTGCAGGGTTGGTTCTAAATGAACCTAGCATGACTGAGGTCGTCATGCTGGCATTTTGTTTCTTAATACCTCGCATCAGCATACATAAATGTTGTGATTGAATACAGACGGCTACGCCTTTTGCTTGCGTTATTTCCTGTATATTTGTTGCAATTTCTTGTGTTAAGCGTTCTTGAACTTGTAATCGACGAGCAAACATATCAACAATTCGAGCAAATTTAGATAGACCTAGAATTTTTTTATTGGGAAGGTAGCCAATATGACATTTTCCGATAAAAGGAAGCAAATGATGCTCACAAGTGGAATAGAGTTCAATATTATTAATAATCACCATTTCATCTGTATTGCAATTGAACAGTGCTCCATTGGTAATATCCAATAAAGACTGTGAATAACCAGCTGTCATTTCTTTCATGGCTTTTTCAGCGCGTTGTGGCGTATTTAATAGTTCGGGTCGTTCAGGATCTTCACCTATTTCTTTTAAAATACAATGATAATGATCAGCTAGCGACATCTATAGATCCTATTATGATAAAAGCGCATTTTTTAAAGTTATTTTTGAATATGCGAGTATAAAACGTTTTACTAGTTTTGACTATTAATTGATCACAATTATAGATATATTTTTTTTATTTGATTGATTTTAATTGTATTATTGTATTTTTATTGAAGCAAAGAGATTTTAAATATGAAATTAATAGTGGCTATTATTAAACCTTTTCGATTAGATGAAGTGCGTGAATCTTTAAATACATTGGGTGTCGATGGCTTTACAGTGACTGAAGTCAAAGGATTTGGTCAACAAACCCAATCGACTGAAGTTTATCGTGGTGCAGAATATATTGTGGATTATTTGCCTAAAATTAAGCTTGAAATTATCATTCACGAGGCGATGGTTGATTCTGTGATCTTAGCGATACAAAATATAACACAAAGTGGCACAGCCGGGGATGGTAAAATTTTTGTGATCAATTTGGAAAAAATAATCCATATTCGAACAGGAGAAGTATTAGCATGATGTGATCAAGATTAAGCTGTTTTATTGTTGACTGACCCAAAAAATCGTCAGTGAAGTCAACACTAAAACAATGATGATAGCTGCAATAGCATCTGTTTTATTGTCTGCATGAGTTGAATTGGAGTTTGTCTGAGGTTTCATGTAAAAAATACCTTGCTGTGATCAACAGATTGCGTAATGGGTATTGGAATTTTTTTTAATTCCTTGAAAGTCCAATATATCTCATTTTTGTATCAAGAGTAAAGTATAGAATTGCTTGATGATCCTCTATTGAGTCATATTTTGTTATGATCTTGATATGAATCTTTAAGGCGTGTCCTCATTTTGAATTCACCCAAATAATAGCACGCGCGATATAAATTATCGCATTTAAAATGCCTAGCTAGCTTATCAAAAAGAATATAAATACGTCTAAAATGTTTTCATCTAGCCAATAAATTTTCAAATAAGATGTCTTGATTTTGCCTTCTCAATTGTGAAGTGCAGCAGTAAAACTTCTTCTATCGCCAAAAAAAAATCAACTGATACATGATTTTCAGATTGAGGACGCGCCTTAATATAAAATGAGCATCATGCTGCCTGAAAGTATTTTGTCTAAATTAGGTCATCAGTTGAGACTGTTGCAATAAGGCAATAAAAGATGTTTATGATCTTTTTTGTAGGAATCATTGAAATAATGGAGTCATGTAGGTGTTTTTTTGAATAAAAAACACGAAAAATATTCATTGAACGGCTGATGCAAAGATCTATCTCAGATATTTGCTGCTTTGGGCAAATTGAAGCGATTCAGTCATTGTGAGCACTGCAACTCAATACAGTGAGGATGAATGCTGAAAACAGTGATTGATTATGGCCAATATGCATCATGATATGCCAGATAATGCATGATTTTATCAGCTGATCATGATTCGCATTTTACATGCCATTTAGAGAGGAATGCCTAATTTATTTCATGAAAAATAACCAATATCAGAGGCTACAATATGTTAATACTGTCATTTATCCTTGAATAGCGTTGGCGTAAGCGATAGACTGGCTCCTCTTCCGATGCATCTCATCGAGGTTTTTTATGATTCAAAACAAGATTGTTATGACTTATTTCTTCATCCTGTTTTTTTATTTATTTAGCAGTCATTTGACTATGAACTTATGCGCTGTTTCAGCTAGTGAGGAAAGTCTCAATCGTACGACATCAACCTTGAAGGTAACATCTGAAAAGATCATACAAGCTGCAGATACAACTGAATCGATAGAGAAAGAAGAGGCATTAGCTGGTCATTTAATGGATAGCTTGATGAAAAGTACAACATCTCGATATAAAACTAAATTTTACTGTTTTTTCAATCAAGCTATATTATTAGATTATTTTCATAAAGAGACTTTTATTCAAGACATGAAAGAGCTTATCCCGAATTATGTATTGCTAGCTATCCACGATAATAAGATTCATTGTATTGACTGGACGTGTTTAAAAAAACTATTAACTAAAATATATGCAAAGCAGCCAACTCAATATATTTATTTATTACAAGAGTTAACTGAACATATTAAAATTAACAAGAAAAAAAATATTAAATTTAAAGAATTAGTATATATATATCAATATTGTATTGATTTTGGTATTGATCTATATGACAATTTTCAAGACATATATTTTGATAAATTAATCGATAATTTATTGTTGGCACCTATATTTGAAGCTGATCCAGACTGTATGACTATCGTTATCAATGCGTTATTAGCCTGTAAAAGACATTAGTGGATAGCGTATGAAAGCGCGATTGTTGCTGTTAAGCCTGATCTCAGATAGTTCATCATGATATGTCTTTTATTGGATGATTCAAGAAAGCCTCTCAAGATGTAATACGTATTCTGCATCTGATAATCAGCAAGTATCCGCTGCATATATTGTTTCAGTGTTGTTCATAGATATCTTGTTGTATTATGATGTTTAAAACACAGATCGCGTATTGTATTAATTGTTCTATTTTTTCGTTCGCCAAACCCGCTGTTTGTGCATCTTTTGATATCGTTTCTGAAACAAAGTCTAGAATAGATAAGTGTAATGTTTGAATCTTCTTCTCTTCTCTTCTCTTCGCATTCGTAGAAAAACTGGTTACCTTTCTTCATGCCACGTAATATCTCGATGAACATAGAAGGCTTCACCTCACAACCATAGCTGAATAAGCTGCTAGTCGATATGATTTTTTTTCTCAAATTTTCAGGTTCAATATAAAGGTATTGTTTCGTAATGCTGAATATAATATTAGCAATAAGCCATAAATCCTTATAAGGATCAGGTCGCTTTTTGATAATGCAAGTGATGTGTTTCGCTGGTAATTGACATTGCATACTCATCCAAAAATAATACAATAAACAGATTTGAAATGTATTGTCATCTTTCTGAGTTAATATATCTGAAATGGGTAAAGATAGAAGAGCTTCGTTTTTAAATGCTAGATATTTCCAATGTATATCCAGATCCTCTAATGCTGCCATCAATTGACAAAATAGAATAAAATTATTTTGTAAATCAGTAATATGATTGATATTAATTAATGAGAAATTGACAGTGATCAGCTTGCTTATTTGTGAAACCTTTATCGTCATTTGATTGTTAAAATAAACATCGATGAGTTGTACTAAAAACCATAACCTATGTGCATGGCCTTGATGCGTATTATTTTCTGAATAAGTTGCTTTCAATATAAAAGATTGGTTTTTTTTTGAATCTTATAATCATGCTTTGGCCCTAAAATATTCAAACTTTCATTGATTTCTTGGCAAGTTTTTTGCCAATCATATAGTGAAAAATTGCTTGTTCCAGTTAATGCTGTTTTTAATAAGCTGAATTTGAAATCAATCGTTTCTTTTAATGTATTTTTTTCTATATTGACGTTCGCTGATTTTTCAACATAATATTGAATATTTTGAAGAACGATTGGATACTTTTCTTTGGAGTAGGTTATGATATTGTTTGTAAATTGTTGATACTTGTCGTTCATATATTCAATATCTTTCATAAAGTTATCTATTTCTTTTTCTAATAATGCCATAAATTGTAATCTTTGTGGATGCAATAACCATGATACTGATTGTAATGGGTTTAATAAGCTATTGATAAGATGCTTTGATGTGAGATAACTTAATAAATGATGATTATGTTCTGTTGACGCTATAAAAGCACTAGAAATGGCCTTAAAATCAATGATGACAGGACTATCAGGTTGTAGCATCACGGTATGTTGGTGCTTGATAGTCTGGTAAGTTTAAAGTAATTTGAGTGGCAATTTGTGTAATATGGGCTGTTTGATCATCTCGCCATAATAAAGCGTGAGGTTTCTGATTAATATCGCTGTACATTAACGTCATAGGCTGTCCAGTCATAGCCTTAAGCTCCTCTTCAATGATATTCTCTATGCTGCTATTTGGAATCGTCAAATTAGACATTAAAGGGACGTGATATTGACTGCATTGAATGGCTAAATGAGAAGTGCTTGTTGCACTTGGTATCATTAATCCAGCAATCTTTTCTAGAAATGCTGATTGCAGCATGATTTCATAGCCTTTCCGGGCAAAAACAATAGCTTTCTCTGGAATATTAAGGATGTCAGTTGAATGATTATCATCCATATAATATAAAGATCCAATGCCTAATCCTTCGCTACATACAATGCCTGTTGCATAAGGTGATCTTTGTAATTCGGGGCTTACTTGGAAAGCAATAGCGCCTAATTTCGTCACAGGCCTTGCTTGTAAGATCCATAATATTGCATCTTGATCTTCTCCAAATTCTACATCAACAGGACACATTAAAGCTGATTCTAATAAGCATAAGGCGTTTTTCAATTTGTATTGATTTTCATTTGTTAAATAAGGAATATAAAAATTTGTATCATCGCGTGATAGTAAACAAGTGCTTTGGGTTAATAAAGATTCGCCAATGCCGCTATCTGTAGCAGATAAAGAGCCTTTCGCAATTGTTATTTGAAATGATAAGTCTGTTAAACTAGCACAGCTAAATCCAACGCCACCTGACTGCATTGTCATATATTGCTGAATAATGACCGCCATTGGTTGAAATCGAAAAGTGCTGATGTTTTGTGTTGTAATGCCAGAGGCTAAGACTTGTAAAAGTGTTTGTATAAAACAATCCTTTTTTAATTGACATCTTTTAGAATCATAAACCCCTGCTTGAGCATGACCATAATTATCTTCTAATACACCTGAGCTTCTTACAATTACTTCATCCTCAATTTGTTTTTCTTGAATCCAAGTTTGATATTTTTTCATGATTTGTTTGCCTTGAGAGCTGCATGTTACTTGCGTTGTCCACAAAGAGTCTTTCATCATGTTTTGTAATATAATACAAGCAGACGATTGTTTTATTTTGGGTAATTTTTTAATATCATCAAGGCATTGAATAAGTGTAACAGGGCCTTTGTCTGACTTTAGTCGATCATCAGCAGTAAAAATCGTATTGTGTAAAAACTTGCAAGCTAAATCGTTTAATATCGGAATATTAAATAAACTGTATGTTTCTTCAGAAGTCAGGTAAATAAAATGAGGAACTGATAAATTGAGAGATTGGATTATCTGTAAAAAATGCCCTTTACCGCCGATTTTTTGAAATGGAAGAATCTGAATAGCGCGTTCTTTTTTTGATTGATAGATTTTGTGGATGCTAATGTTACATCATGAGGTGATGATAATGCTGATTTTTTTGTTTTTATGGCACAAGACGTTGTCAGCGGTGCAAGCTGTCTTAAAGAGGCACTTGAATCCATTAAATCTATCTAAGTTGTTTTTTGTGGAATCTCCATATCTTTCTCCTAAAGTTTTTTTTGATCACATCTTGTTGTATCAACAATAAGTCAAAGTGCTTATTCATTAGAGATAGATATGGCAAAAAAGTTCTATTTTTATGTATTTAATGCTCAAAAAAATGAGATGATATATCCTGTCAGTTGAAAATGTGAATACTTTGAAGCTTGTGTGATATGCGCATCATTTGCAAATGACGTTTGATTGTTAAGTATTATTGAATAATATAACATATTAATTATAATCAAGAAATATTATTCATCATCTTTTAAAATTATCAAGATAGCTGGATAATTGTTTTTAATTAATAACTTAGGTTTGATATGAATCGTGCAATAGTCTGAATGAAAAATAACAGGATATAAAACTTGAGAAATAGGCCTTATTTTCTATAATATCTTTGCTGATACTGAATCAACTTTTATTTGAAGGCTTCACGATGTTAAGTTATAAAGACTATGTAATTTTTATTTTATTATTTATTTCTTTACATTGTTCTGGCTTTGATGAGTCGCCCCTAGAAAGCCAGCTCTTCATCATGGCATGCGAGCAAGGTGATCAGGAAACAATACAGAAGATGGTGAAGATGAATGCCAACTTATTGTTGTATGATTATAGCTGCTTCACTCATCTCTTTAAAATAGAGATAACCTCTAATACAAGATACGGTATTGATATTGCCTTTGTAAATCATCAATGATCTGCCGTGAGTTGCTTGTTGTCTTTAATGGAAGCCAGTGCAAAAACGCATCTCTTTTCTTCTGATACATTATTTGAGATTTTAAATAAACCATCTTTTTATAATACTCAGTCATTATTATGGACAGCGATATTAATATATCGAAACACACAGAATGTGAAAATAAAAGAGATTATAATCAAGATGATTCATATGGGAGTTCAGATAAGGTTGTATCAACATATGTTTTTTAAGATGAATGATGTGAATGATGTGAATGATCCTGATATGATCATAGTATTGTTTAACAAATTAGAAAATATAGACCTCTGTCAGGTTTTTTTACAAGCGATAGAATACCATGATGATTATTTTGTAAGAGGCATGATTCTGTATGCTGTGAATCAGTATTTTCATTATGGTCGTGATTTTTTGTATCAAATGATGCAGTATAAAGATATTAACAGCAAGCAAACTGCGTTGAAATTATTACAGCATAGAGATACTGATGATGATCCAGAAAGCAATACGATGAAAATAATTCATATATTACAGAATATAGAAACAACACAGATTAATAGCCAGTATGAATTGAAGAATATCTTTTTAGAGCCTTTACTTTTTGATCCAAAAGAGTTATTAAAAAAACTCAATATACAAATGTATGAACAAGACCTGACCTGTTTTTTGGAGGCCTGCCAAAAAGGTGATGCTAGGACAGCAATCGAGTATCTTAAAAATAATCTATACTTTTTGTATGCTGCCAACTCAGTTGGTGCAGCCGCTTTAACATTAGCTATTGAGCACAATCAATTCGAAATTATCGTATTATTGACTGATTTTAAGGTGCTTCAAATGATCTATCCAGATGTGCCTGATAAAATGCTGCAATCTATTATATGGTATCAATATAGCTTGAAGTTACGAGGCACTCGAGATACAGTATTATACAGCATGATTGATAAAGAATTGATAGCGCCAAATATTAAAGAGCAAATTGTGAACGTATTGTGTGATCAAGAAGACCAGTTATTAGATTTTATGAAGCTATATATTGTCAATAATATTGATGCAAAAAGATCGATCGAACACTGTATCATGAAGGTTTTATCTTGGTTTGATGATTTTAGCTATATCAAGAATCTCCTGAGAAAGTGTTGTCGCTTTTATCTTGTATGCCAGTGAATAAAATATATCATTTGATGAAGCTTTATATCAGTTTTTTTTCACAAAGACGATCACACTATTTGTAATGATTCAGGTATAAAGTGTACACTTGTTTTATGTCTTTAATATGATAGGTTTTATACATCAGTAATATTGAAATAAATATAGCAATATATTTATTAATCCAGTCATAATCAATGTGTATTGATATTGGCATGAAACAATAACGATCATAACAGAGTCTGTTTGATTCAGTTGTATTGATGGTTACTATATTCATATACATTATTATATTATCCCTTTTGTTATTTTTAAGGATGATGATCATGTCTATTCATTTATCTAAATTAGCAAAGCAAGGCTATAATCGAGTTGCTTTGACGCGCACTGTTTTTTCAGATTTTGAAACGCCTTTATCTGTCTATCTTAAATTAACAATGAATAAAGCGTATACTTATTTATTTGAATCTGTTGAAAATGGGAAACAATGGGGGCGATTTTCTATTATAGGATTGCCTTCTCGACATGTTATTAAAATTTATGGGAATCGTTGGATTGAAGAAATAGAGGGCAAAAAGATTAAAGATGATTCTGTGCCTGATCCAATTCAAGCAATCGAACAGTGGACAAAAAAATATCATGTTTATAGTCAATTATCCATTGATCGTTTCTGTGGTGGTTTAGTGGGTTATTTTGCTTATGATACGGTTCGATTTTTTGAAAAAAAACTAGAAAAATCAACACCAAAAGATTTATTGAATGTGCCTGATATTACTCTGATGGTATCTGATGATTTTATTATATTTGATAATTTTAGGCAGAAAATGGAATTTGTTTCTTTAATCGATCCAAAAATACCGGATGCTGAAGATAAAATAAATGAAAAATTTGATAACTGGTCTGCCCAATTAAGCAGCTTGTCATCTGCTGCTATTCAATCCGCCTTGAAGCAAGAGACAGTTCAAATGCCCTCTGAATTTTCTTATAGTTTAAATCAAGCTGAATTTATGAAAGGTGTGGAGAAAATAAAAGCATATACACAATCAGGTGATGTGATGCAAACTGTATTGTCGACACGTATCTCTTGCCCTTTTATAGGAAATCCTATCAACTTGTATCGTGCCTTACGTGTTTTAAATCCTTCTCCTTATATGTATTATATGAATTTTGAAGAGTATGATATTGTCGGTTCCTCACCGGAGATTTTAGTTCGACTGGATCAAGATGAAGTGACATTACGACCTTTAGCAGGCACTAGAAAAAGAGGAAAAACTGAAGCAGAAGATATTGCCTTAGCTGAAGAGCTACAGAAAGACCCTAAAGAATGTGCAGAACATTTAATGTTGATTGATTTAGGTCGTAATGATGTCGGGCGTGTATCAGAACCTGGATCTGTCCTGGTGACTGAAAAAATGGTGATTGAACGTTATTCTCATGTCATGCACCTTTCTTCTAATATCATTGGAAAAAAACAATTCAATTTATCGGCTTTAGATGTATTAGCGTCCGCTTTACCAGCCGGCACCTTAAGTGGCGCTCCTAAAGTAAAAGCGATGCAAATTTTAGATGAACTAGAGCCAGTGAAGCGATCTATTTATGGAGGAGCCGTGGGCTATTTAAGTTGGAATGGACGCATGGATACAGCTATTGCCTTAAGAACTGCTGTGATTAAAGATGGTTATTTGCATAATCAGGTCGGTGCTGGTATTGTAAATGATTCTGACCCTGAGTCTGAATGGCAAGAAATTATCAGCAAAAGTCAAGCTGTTCATCAAGCGATTTATTTAGCTAGTCAAGGTTTTTAGTGTGGAGTATCAGATATGTTAGTGATGATTGATAATTATGATTCATTTACCTATAATCTTGTTCAATATTTTCAAGAACTCGGAGAAACAGTGCGTGTTTTTCGTCATGATGCAGTCACAATAGAAGCATTATCAGATTTATCAATGGATTATTTAGTGATTTCTCCAGGACCTTGTAGTCCAAATGAAAGTGGTATTTCAATGCAAGCCATTGATTTTTTTTCAAAGCAATTGCCTGTTTTAGGAGTCTGTCTTGGACATCAATGTTTAGGACAATTATTCGGTGGAAAAATCATACGGGCTGCTGAAGTCATGCATGGAAAACAATCCACTATTCATCATGATGCGAGTGCTTTATTTCGTAATATTAACAATCCTTTTGTTGTGACTCGATATCATTCTTTAATTATTGATCGGAATACATTGCCAGAGTGTCTAAAAATTACCGCTTGGACAGAAAATGAACACAATCAACTGGATATCATCATGGCTATTGAGCATCAGACCTTGCCTTTGTTTGGGGTGCAATTTCATCCTGAATCCATTTTGACAGAGCATGGGCATGCGTTGCTGAATAATTTTTTGCAACAAAAAACAGAGTCACGCATATCATGACAGCAGAGCCTATGCAAAAATTTATGCAAGACATGATTCAAAAAATGATACATGCTCAGAATTTAACAGCAGAGCAAATGCGTCAAATTATGCAAGCGATTATGACTGGAAAAGCACATGATGTGTTTATGACAGCTTTTTTAGTTGCACTTCGTATGAAAGGCGAAACAGTTGAAGAAATGACAAGTGCTGCAAAAGTGATGCGATCATTAGCTATTCCTGTTCACTGCCAAGACCCTCATGCTATTGATATTGTAGGAACAGGCGGTGATCATTTTAATTTATTTAATGTATCAACTGCCTCGGCTTTGATTTGCGCCACAGCGAACGTCACTGTTGCCAAACATGGTAGTCGTAGTTTTTCTAGCTCAACTGGCAGTGCTGATGTTTTAGAAGCCGCAGGCCTATCGTTGCAATTAAATGCAAGCCAATTAGCAGCCTGCTTAGATCAGCATCAGTTATGTTTTATGTTTGCACCCAATCATCATGCCTCAATGCATTATATTGCACCCATACGAAAACAGTTAGGCGTGCGTACTTTTATGAATTTATTAGGTCCTTTGGCCAATCCTGCGCAAGTCACACGCATAGTCATCGGAGTGTATGATGTTTCATATGCTCATTTTATGGCTCAAATATTTGCTGATTTAGGAGGAGAACATGCGATTGTTGTCCATTCTGAAGAAGGATTAGATGAAATTAGCCCTGCCAAACAAACCAGCATTGTTGAATATAAAGCAGGTGCTTTTCATCATTGGAGGCTGAATCCAAAAGAAATTGGCATTCAGCATCATGATTTAGATGGACTACAAGTCAGTGACGCTAAAACCTCATTACACTTGATTCAAGATGCTTTATCAGGTGAAAAATCAACGCCTATGCTTTGCAAAGCACGTGATATGTTGGCCTTAAATGCAGGCGTGGCTTTATATGTTTCAGGTTGTGTGAAAGACTGGAAACAAGGAGTAGAATTAGCAGTTTCTGTGATCCAGTCTGGTCAAGTGATGCAGAAATTTGAATCCTTGGTACAATTTACACAGCAAATTGAAAAATTAAAATAGGTTGAATGATGTCTGACTGTCCTGATATTTTAAAGAAAATTATTGAAGTAAAAAAAGCAGAAATTATCGTAGGCCAGAAAAAAAATGATCTTGAAACTTTAAAAGAACAAGCTTGCGTCATGTCAGATATTCGACCTTTTAAAGAACGAATTCTGACGTGTGTGTCACAGAATAAAGCAGCTATTATTGCCGAATTAAAGAAAGCCTCTCCAAGTAAAGGATTAATTCGAGATGTATTTGATCCTGAATTTTTAGCAACAAGTTATGAAAAAGGTGGAGCGACTTGTTTATCTATATTAACAGATCAATCTTTCTTTCAAGGGCATTCGAGTTATATTCAACGTGCTAAAAAAGTCACGCAACTTCCCGTTTTGAGAAAAGATTTTATTATAGATCCTTGGCAAATCTATGAGTCGCGTGTCATGGGTGCAGATTGTATTTTACTGATTGTTTCAGCTTTAACCTCTGATCAATTACATACTTTATATGCATTAGCTCTCGATATTGGTTTAGATGTATTAATTGAAGTGCACGATGAAGCAGAATTAGCCTTAGCCTTGCCTTTAAGTCAAGGAATTTTAGGTATTAATAACCGTAATTTACATACTTTTGAAACCACATTGTCTGTGACTTATAATTTATTACAACATATTCCTGATGAACGTGTTGTGGTGACAGAAAGTGGTATTGTGAGTAAACAAGATATTATTGATTTATTTGATCATCAAGTGAAAGCTTTTTTAATTGGAGAAAGCTTTATGCAAGCTGAAGATCCTGGGGCAAAATTATTTGAATTTTTTGAACACTATTTATCATGACTGTATTATATATTGAATAAACTATATTCCTAATTTTCAGCATCAAGCTTTAAATGATCATCACTGCATTGAACAAAAGAGACCGAATAATGCGTACCCATTTTTGTGGATTACTAAATTTAGAACATGAACATTTAAACGTTTCTATTGTTGGATGGGTTAATCGTCATCGACAGCTGGGTCAATTGCTATTTATTGATTTACGTGATTACACGGGTATCATTCAGTTAGTCATTGAATCAGAAACAGCTGCTTGGCTTCAAACAGCACAAAAGCTGCGTCCTGAATCTGTGATTCAAGTGAAAGGTAATATTCGAGCGCGCATGGGCTCTGTGAATAAAAAATTGAAAACTGGTGAGATTGAAGTCGTTGTGACACAATTGACGCTACTCAGCTTATCACAACCCTTACCTTTTCAATTAGAAGGGCCGATTGAAACCAGTGAAGAAATTCGATTAAAATATCGATATTTAGAATTACGAAAACCGATAGTACAAAACATTTTGAGATATCGTTCGAAAGTGACCAGCCATATTCGACACTTTTTAGAAAACCAACAATGTATAGAAATAGAAACACCGATTTTAACGAAAGCTACACCAGAAGGCGCTCGAGATTATTTGGTTCCAAGTCGTATTCATCCACAACATTTTTTTGCATTACCACAATCGCCTCAATTATTTAAACAATTATTTATGATTGCAGGATTTGATCGATATTATCAAATTGCACGTTGTTTTAGAGATGAAGATTTGCGAGCAGATCGACAACCTGAATTTACGCAAGTTGATGTAGAGATGTCTTTTGTGACTGAAGAAGAGATTTTAAACTGTGTGGAAGATTTGTTGAAATCTATTTTTTTACAGTTGCATGATACAACATTGACTGCTTTTCCTAGAATGACCTATCAGCAAGCTATGAATGACTATGGAACAGATAAGCCTGATTTACGTATTCCGTCTGTGTTAGTTGATATTTCGCCTTATGTTCGATCGCTTGATTTTTCTATTTTTAGTGATCCTGCAAATGATCCTTCAGGGCGTGTTGTGGCTTTAAAAGTGAAAGAAGGAGCTGCTTTAACTCGAAAAAAAATTGATCAGTATGGAAAATGGATGGAACAAATAGGGAGTAAAGGATTAGCATGGTTAAAAATCAATCATTTAGATGATGATTTATCCGGTGTACAGTCTTCTCTTTTAAAATTTATCCCACTTGATGTCATGAGGAAGATATTAGCAGCAGTTGAAGTTGAAGTAGGTGATTTAATTTTCTTTGGTGCAGGCCCTTCTGCCTTAGTCAATCGCACAATGGGTGCTTTACGACTGCGTCTTGGAGAAGATTTATCGCAATATACTCAAAAGTGGGCTCCTGTCTGGATTGTTAATTTTCCTATGTTTGAACAATGCCCTGAAACACATCAATGGTTAGCTTTGCATCATCCTTTTACAGCCCCTTTAGTGAATGATTGTGATGCATTATTACAATCACCAGGTACTGTTTTATCACAAGCTTATGATATTGTGTTGAATGGTTTTGAAATTGGCGGCGGTTCTTTACGTATTCATGATGTAGCGATTCAGCAATCAGTTTTTACATTATTAGGTATTGATGAAAAAACACAACGTGAAAAATTTGGATTTTTATTAGATGCTTTATCATTCGGTGCTCCGCCGCATGGTGGTTTTGCTTTAGGGTTAGATCGTTTGGTCATGTTATTATCAGGGGCTGAATCAATTCGAGATGTCATAGCTTTCCCTAAAACATTATCAGCTGCTTGTTCTATGATGCAAGCACCGAGCCCTGTGACGGATGAACAATTAAAAACATTACATTTACAGTCATAAGCTTCAATGCTAACGGATACAGCTTAAGTAGTCGATACTGAAAAAGTAATAAATATTATATAATTCAATGAATTATATGTTAATTTGTGGTGTAATATTTCCCAGTTATTGGTTGTTACTGATATAAAACCTGGGAAAAAAATGAAAGAAAAAGACACACAGATACGACAAACAAATTCATTTCAAAATAAATTGAGCAATCAGCTTGATCTCGATCATGAACTCATTCAATTATCTGAAATCATTCCTTGGGCAGTATTTGAAGAAACATTTGGAGTTTATTATTCAGAAATGAGAGGTC